>ERZ838827.31-NODE-31-length-210075-cov-5.985244_pt1 | contig 210075 bp, 205 predicted proteins | sample MGYA00519881_ERZ838827 | MGnify/ENA primary metagenome ERZ838827 (study PRJEB31850, sample SAMEA3708842) | human gut metagenome | biome: human gut; feature: human-associated habitat; material: faeces | place: China | collected 2014 ...
CCCATCACCAATAACAGCCAAAACATTGTAATTTTGTCGCTTTAAATCTCTTGCTTTTGCAATACCTAAGGCAACTGCTATAGATGTTGAACTATGGCCTGTTGAAAAAGTATCATATTCGCTTTCGCCGATACGAGGAAACCCACTTAATCCATCTTTTTTTCTCAAGGTAGAAAATTCATTTTTTCTGCCTGTAAGTATTTTATGGGTATAAGATTGATGTCCTACATCCCATACTATTTTATCTTTTGGGCAATTAAAACAATAATGCAATGCAACTGTCAATTCAACTACACCTAAATTTGAAGAAAGGTGTCCCCCAGTTTCAGAAACCGCATTAATAAGAAATTTCCTGATTTCATCAGACAATATAGGTAATTTTTTTAAATCGAGTTTTTTCAAATCCTCGGGATAATTTACTTTTTCCAGATACATTGTAATCCCTCATTTTCTAAAAAGCTATGTTAGTAATTACAGCAATAACAATACCAAGAATAGCACCAGCTGTAACTTCTACAGGAGAGTGTCCTAAAAGCTCTTTTAATCTTTCGTCAACTTGTATATCTAATCTATCAAGTAAGTTGTTTAGTGTTGCAGCCTGTTTTCCTGCAGCACGCCTTACACCTGCAGCATCATACATAACAACGATAGCAAGACAGAATGTAATTGAAAAATAGACAGAATTAAATCCATAAAGTATACCTGTACTTGCTGCCAAAGAAGTAACAAAAGAACTATGGCTACTTGGCATACCACCTGACGACATAATAAGATTTAAGTCTATTTTTTTTGTAGTATATACATCAATAATAATCTTTATAAGCTGTGCTACAGCCCAAGATAAGATTGAAATACCAATAATTTTATTTTGAAATAATTCCTGTATAAATGTCATAGTCCCACCTATTTTATTCTGTTTATAAGTTTATTGACATATTCAACCAAGAACTCACTATTGTCAATTTTCTTTAATAACTCTATTGCTTCTTCAGATAATAACTCAAAATCCTTTTGAGATTTTTCTAAGCCGTAAAGAGAAACATAAGTCACTTTATCATTTTTTTCATCGCTTAAAACTGGTTTGCCAAGAATTTCAGTTGTACTTGTAACATCAAGAATATCATCTTTAATCTGGAATGCAACACCGATGTTATAGCCTATTTTTTCAAGATTTTTAAGACTATCTTCATCTGCACCACCTATAGCAGCACCAGCAAGTAAGGCAGCTTTAATTAATCCAGCTGTTTTATTATCGTGTATATAAAGAAGCGTATCAGCATCTATTTTTTTACCCTCAGACTCTACATCGACAACTTGACCTACAAGCATACCGTTCATACCACTTAATTTAGCAATAGTTTTTGTGGCATATACATACTTAAAATCTCTTTTTTCTAAGGCATCACTTAACATAACATCAAAAGCATATGTTAAAAGACCGTCACCGGCTAATATAGCAAGACCTTCATTAAAAGCTTTATGGCAAGTTAATTTACCACGCCTATAGTCATCATTATCCATGGCTGGTAAATCATCATGTATTAAGGAATAAGTATGTATCATTTCAAGGCCGCAAGCATATGGTAAAACATCTTCTATATTTCCGCCAAAAGCTTCACAAGCTGCTAACATAAGAACGGGTCTTACCCTTTTACCTCCAGCGAAAACACTATACCCCATAGCTTTGTAAATATCTTCTGGATATTTTGGAGAGAGGTAACATTCTAATTTTTTGTTTACAGCATCAATATATTTTTTTATATTATTTTCAAAGTTCATAATCACACCTCTGACATAGGTTTAAAGTTGCTTTCCTTAAAAGTTCCGTCTGATTTTTCTTTCAAAATTTTAACTTGTTGCTCTACATTTTCAAGTCTTTGAGAACATTGCGTTGATATTTCTATACCCTCTTTATAGAGTTTGACAGCTTTTTCAATTCCAATGTCCATATTTTCCATTTCATCAACAATGGATTCTAATCTGTTTAACAATTCCTCAAATGTTTTCTTCGTAGCCATTATTGTTCCTCACTTCCTCAACTGTAGCGGTAATATTGCCATCATTTAATACTACATTAATCTTATCTCCAATATTAACACTTTCTGTGCTTCGTATAAGTTTTTGCTTATCATTATAAGTAAGAGAGTACCCTTTTTGTAATATTTTTAGAGGAGATATATTTCCCAAATTGTCTATTTTATGCTTCAAAGTTTGATTTGCAAATTCAATCTTGTTTTGTATTTTGCTTATTAATCTATTTTGTAATTGAGAAACATAAATTTCGTTATCATAAATATTATCCGCAAAACCGGTAAAACAATGTTTAGTAGAAAGTGTTTGCAAATTATTTTTTCCTGAACTTAATATAATATCCATTAAATAATTAAGTCTTTTGTAGTTATTTATAACAGCAAGGGACATACCCTCATTTTCAGGTATTGCTATCTCTGCAGCAGCAGAAGGAGTTGGTGCTCTCATATCAGCAATAAAGTCGGCAATAGTAAAGTCGGTTTCATGACCTACAGCTGAAATTATTGGTATTTTAGATTCAAAAATAGCTCTAGCTACCATTTCTTCATTAAATGCCCATAAATCCTCAATAGAACCGCCACCTCTACCCACAATTATGGTATCAGCTTGACCCCATTTGTTTACAGACTCTATAGCATTAGCTATATTTGGAGCAGCGTCATCTCCTTGTACTAAAACAGGAACAACTACTATTTTTACATTAGGATTTCTTCTGCCAGAAACCTGTATAATATCTCTTACAGCTGCCCCTGTAGGTGATGTGATAACAGCTACACATTTGGGATAAGACGGAATATCTTTTTTATATTTTTGGTCAAATACGCCCGAATGCTCAAGGCGTTCCTTTAATTGTTCATAAGCAATATATAAAGCACCTTTTCCGGCAGGCTCCATACTAAGCACATAAAATTGATATTGGCCTGTTTTTTCGTATAGAGAAATATATCCATTTATTAAAACCTTCATACCGTCTTCCGGCATAAATTTTAACTTTTCAGCGTAGCTACGGAACATTACAGCATTTACAGCCGCCCCACTATCTTTTAATGTCATATATAAATGACCAGAGGAGTGTGCCTTAAAATTGGAAATTTCAGCCTCTATATAAATATCTTGTAAAAAGACATCATTTTCAAATAACCTCTTTATGTAGTTATTAATTTGAGAAACTGAATAAACTTTCATTAATTTGCTTCCTTATATCGTACAACCTTACCTAATACACCATTTATAAAAGAAGGAGCTTTATCCTCACTAAATTCCTTAGCAAGCTCTACTGCCTCATTTACAGAAACCTTATTAGGAATATCATCATCAAACATAATTTCATAGACTGCAATACGCAATATTGCTTTATCAACTGTAGATAATCTATCTACGCTCCAGCCAATAGAAAACTTGTCAATTATGCTGTCGATTTTTTCAACATTATCTAAAATGCCAGTATATTCATTTTTAATAAAAAGAATATCTTTTCTTTCAAAGTTTTCGTATTCATTTCTGTATGTTTCAATGCTTTCATGAGTGTTAATTTCTTTGTTAAACTCATTTTGGAACATTAAATTAAAAATATGTCTTCTAGCGTCTCTTCTACTCATTTTATTCTCCTGTTGTACTTTCTTTTGTTTCAATCCCTATAACATTTATGTTTACTATTGGACAATTATGTCCTGTCATAGCCTCAATGGCATCAGTAACTTTGTCTTGGATTTTACTTGCAACTTCATTTATATTGTAATCATAATAGATTACTACAGAAACAGTAATAGAAATATCGTTATCATCTTTAACGATATTTACACCCCTATTATGATTTTTCTTGCTTATTTTATCAATTAGGTCGGTTTTAAGTGATGTAGTTACGGCAACAACTCCATCAACCTCAAGGGTAGCAGTTTTAGCAATCTTTTCAATAACATCATCAGAAATAACAATATCTGCTGAATTAGTATTTTGCTCGTTGTTCATTAAGCTTACCTCCTATATAAAACTACTTACATTATAACATATATCTGAGTTTTTGCAACAAATACATTTTATATGCGGAATTTAGTGACAAAAAATAAACCGGCAAAATAAACCGGCTTGTTTTTTACTTACTTGCAACACCCCATGCTTCAATATTACCCTCTGGACAAATAAAGAACATATAAGTGCTATTTGTAACATTATAAATATATAAATTACCATCGACAGAAGAAGGAGCACCATATCTGCCAGTAACATCAAAAATAGGATTACCAATAAAGGATAAACCTGTAGGAGATTTAATTTTAGGGTCTGTAACTATTACAGATTTTACATATTCTGCCCCATCTTTTTTATAAGAAATAACAGTAAAACCGTTGTATTCATATGAATTATCATCAGTCATAGTTATATTAGCTAAATGTCTGACATCATGAGTTGTTATTTCTATACTATCTTCAGATACAGCTTCTGTATTTTCTTCTCCAGATACAGTTTCTACCTCAGTTTTTGTAGTATTTTCTGCAGCAGCTTTTTCAATCTGATATAGTGTCATACCCTTACCAAAACGGCTGAATACATCATTCATACTCATATTAAGAACTATATATTTATTATTATATATAAAGCCATCTGTTGGAGAGTCAGTAGGCAATATTTCAACAGACTCATATCTTTGTCCATCAACCATATGTCCAGAAACAGTATCAGACGGATTACCGCTTTCACTTACATAGCTATACTCTAAATTAGCGTTTGTAGTTGTTTCTGTAGTTGTAGATACAGAAGTTGTCGCAGGTTCCGTAGTTAGTTCGTTAGCTATTAAGCCTACATTGGTTCTTGATGCTAAATCGTTCTTTTCTGATACAACAACCTTAATTTTAGCTGCTGCTACAGCTGTTGTAATAAGCATAACGCCACAAACTGTTCCTAAAATAATTTTTCTATTTTTGTCTGTATTTTTCCTGTTTTCCTCTGTTCTCATTTTTTTATCTCCTGTTTATTTATTTCTGTAAAAATTCCATAACTAATGAATTAAATTCATTCGGTTTTTTAAATAAATAAAAATGGTCGCCATTAACAATCTTTAGCTCTGCATTTGGTATATTTTTAGTAATGGTTTTAGCATGACAAATCCTAATCATATCCTTATTACCATTAACTACCAATGTTTTAGCTTTTATTACATTTAGCATAGATGGTTTTAAATTAGGTTCTTTAACCATTAGAGCAAACATTTCTTTATTGGCTGTAAGTTTTTTATCAATCTTAGATAATATGCAACTGGATAAGTAACCAAGCATTATCATAAGACCCGTAGTAAATGTAAGACCAGAAAATTTAATATTACCACCGACTAAAATTAATTTATTTACCATATCTGGATTTTTAATAGCGAACATCATTGCAATATTTGCACCATCGCTAAAACCTAATATATTTATTTTTTTATAGCCAAGATAATCACATAAATTTTCTAAATCCATAGCCATAGCACCAAGAGAAATAGCATTTTCGCCAAAACCAGACTCTCCATGTCCTCGACTGTCTATTGCTAAAATTTTATATTTTTTAGAAAAAAATGGTATTTGATTTTTAAAATTTTTGCAGTTACCGCCATTTCCGTGAAGAAGAACAAGCACTTCTTCTCCTTCCCCATGTAATTCGTAGTATATAGAGGCAGAACCTGATTTAAAATAGCCAGATTGCATAGTTTTCTCCTTAATTTGAGAGGGTGCAGAATTAATCTACACCCTCAATAGTCTTAACTTAATGTAATTCCAAATGTTTTTACAAAGCTTTCGTCTGCAATAGTGTTGTACACAGAAACAAAAGTGTCAGCAAGTTCTTTTCTATATTTAAAGAAATCTCTCATATCTTCATCCAAAAGCAATTTATAATAATTTTGGGAAACATGCCTTTCCAAAAAGAAATCATCTTCTCCACGAAGTCGTTTTTCGCCAAATTCATTTTGAAGTGAAATAACTTCTTTTAATTTTTCTAATTGTTCCGGTGTACTTATTATTTGTTCTAAAGCAGATTTATATCGCTGGTAACTCTCACTTTCCATAATAAGATTAACAATATCTCTGGCAAGTTCCATTGGTGTATCGCTCATATAAACCTCTCTTTTGCTAAATAATTATTCAATATCCATTACAATAGGTAAAATCATAGGACTTCTCTTAGTCTTGTGCCATAAGTAATCTCTTAATGTGTCTTTGATAAGAGTCTTTATATATGCCCATTCATTTGAACTGCGTCTATCACATTGTTCAAGTGCTTGCTGAACAACATTTCTTGCTTCGTCCATAAGTTCTTCAGACTCACGAACATAAACAAAACCTCTTGATATAATATCAGGACCACTTAAAATTTCGCCACTATACTTATCCATAGCAACAACAACAATCATAAGACCGTCTTGTGATAAGTGTCGTCTATCTCTTAATACAATATTTCCTACATCGCCTACGCCAAGACCATCAACAAATACCTGACCACTAGGGACAGCGTTCTGTGTAAGTTTAGCACTTTGTTTGTTAAGTTCAAGGCAATCGCCATTAGCCATAACAAATACATTCTTCTTATCCATACCTAAATCCATAGCTAATTTTTCGTGGCATTTAAGCATTTTGTATTCGCCATGAACTGGTACAAAATATTTAGGCTTTACAAGTGCATGAAGAACCTTTATTTCTTCTGCTCTTGCATGACCAGAAACATGAACATCCATAAGACCTTCATATATAACATCTGCACCTTTTTTCAAAAGTTCGTTTATTACTTTGTAAACACTCTTTTCGTTTCCAGGTATTGGAGAAGCTGAAATAATAACTTTATCGCTTGGCTTAATTTCAACTTGTCTGTGTTCACTTTGAGCAATTCTTGAAAGTGCAGACATAGTTTCGCCCTGACTACCAGTCATTATAATTACAAGCTGTTCATCTGTATAATTCTTAATTTCGCCAATTTCAATAAGAGTACCTTTTGGTATTGATAAATAACCAAGTTCAATAGCTGTTTTAACTACATTTGTCATACTTCTACCAATAACGGCTACTTTTCTACTATGTTTTACGGCTGAATTAACAATCTGCTGTATTCTATCTATGTTAGATGAGAAAGTTGCAACCATAATTCGCTGACCGTCAGAATCATCAAAAATTTGTTCAAATATAGCACCTACAGAACGCTCACTCATAGTGTACCCAGGTCTTTCTACATTTGTACTTTCACACATAAATAAGAGAACACCCTTTTTACCTATTTCAGCAAATCTCTGTAAATCAATCATATCGCCCTGTATAGGTGTAAAGTCAATTTTGAAATCGCCAGAATGAACAACAACACCCGCTGGAGTTGTAATTGCCATAGCAACTGCATCAGCAATACTGTGGTTAGAACGAATAAACTCTACTTTAAAATTGTCGCCTATTTTAACAGTTTCGCCAGCATTTACATTGTGTCTTTCAATGCTGTTTAATAAGTTATGTTCTTTTAATTTAGCTTCAATAAGACCAATTGTAAGCTTTGTGCCATATACAGGTACTTTTAAATCTCTTAATAAGTATGGTAAAGAACCAATATGGTCCTCGTGTCCATGAGTTATTACAATACCCTTTACTTTATCTCTGTTGTTTAAAAGATAAGTAAAGTCAGGTATAACTAAGTCAATACCAAGCATATCGTCTTCAGGGAAAGCTACGCCACAGTCTAAAACAAGAATTTCATTGTCGTATTCAAAGCAAGTGATATTTTTACCTATTTCGTGAAGACCACCAAGAGGAATAACTTTAAGCTTCTTTCCACCACCAGCTCTTTGACCTCTACCGCGTCTAGTTACTGATTTTACAATGGATTTTGTACTGCGATTATCGTCTGAAACTTTTTCCTGAATATTTTTTTCGTCGCTATTAGAAACAGTTTTTCTATTATATGTTCTTTTAGCTCTCGGCTTTTGTTCCGTTTTTTTTGTATTTTCGGCAATTACTTCCGTATCGCCAGTTTTTTTAGTATTCAAAACTGCACCTCCATAATTTATTTTAATATATTTTTTTATTAATTTATTTTTCTACTTTTTTACATTGGTTAAATAATGAATTGTAATAAAATTTGCACTACAAAAAAGCCCTATTTGGGCATTAGAAAAACATCAAGACATAGGTAGCTTTAAAATCTACCTGATAAAATATCTTAATGTTGAAATCATAAGATTGAACAATTACTCTGTGATTTTAACTTCGTATTCAGAATCTTCATCCTGTAAAAGTAAGAAAATTCTATTATATTCCTGCTCGTCTTCTACAGGTTCATAAATAAAATCTTCGCCATCTGTAGAAGTTTCTTTGAATATATAAGCTTCAGGTTCATCAAGTTCATAATCTTCTTCTTTAACAAGAAGTAAGTATCTTGTATCATCAACATCAATGCCGTCAATAACATAGAAACTCTGCTGAGTACCGTCTTCTTCAGTCATTGTAATCATTTCAAAAGTTTCATCCTGACCTTCAAACATATCAAGACCATCTAAATTTATATTTTCATCAATTCTATCGCTCATTATTAATCTCCTATTTTTTAGGCTTTGAGTCTAAATAGCCCTGTAAAATATACATCGCTGCCATTTTATCAATAACCTTTTTCCTTTTCGCTCTGGATAAATCTGCTTCTAAAAGAGAACGCTCTGCTGCTACAGTAGATAATCTTTCATCCCACAATTCTACTGGCAACTTCAATTCTTTTTCAAGTCTTTTTTTGAAAGCAAGAGTTTTTTCTACTCTTTCGCCCTCTGTATTATTCATATTTTTAGGCAAACCTAAAACGATGCTCTCTACGGCGTATTCTCTGCACAATTCGGAAATACGAGCAATGCTTTTTTTTAAATTATTTTCTTCTTCTCGTCTAATAATTTCCAAACCTTGAGCAGTCCAGCCAAAAGGGTCGCACACTGCTACGCCAATAGTTTTAGAGCCAAAATCTAGTCCTAGTATTCTCATATTTACAATAAATTATAAATTATTTTCAATATAATAATTTATAATTTCCTCCAAAAGCTCGTCCTGTTCAATTTTAGCCATTTTCTTTCTTGCATCCTTATAGCTTGTGATGTAAGTAGGGTCACCAGAAATAATATAACCAACAAGCTGATTTACTGGATTATAGCCCTTGTCACGCATAGCCTCATAAACTTCGCATAAAGTCTGATTTACAGGACTTCTGTCTGTACTCTGAGAATCTGAAGGCTTAATATCTTTTAAAGCTTCCTTTAAGCTGTTAAAATTTTGAGTTTCAAATAAATTTTTACTCATATTCATCACACTCCTTTAAAAATATATACGACCAAACTAATATTTCTACTTTATAATACTACATTTACACCAAATTTGCAAATGAAATTTTCATTAAAATGGTATTTCATAGAAATTATTTTACGACTGTACCTTCAACAATTTCAACACCATGTATTTTATCCAATTTCACATCAACTATTTTGTTGTTAAGATTTTCATCTGATTTAGCCAAAACCTTGATGTAGTTTGTAGTATGTCCCTGCCAAAAACCGTTTTCCATATCTTCAAAAAGTACAGGAACTGTTTTTCCTATGTTGTTATTTAAAAAGTCAATGTTCATTTTATCAGATAAAGCAATCATTTCTTTACTTCTTTGTGACTTAACATCGCCAGAAATTTGATTTTTCATTTTAGCAGCTGGAGTACCCTTTTTAGGAGAATAAGGGAAAGTATGTATTTTATCCAATTTCATTCTTTCAGCAAAAGCAAGAGATTCTTTAAAATCTTCTTCTGTTTCATCTGGGAAACCTACAATAATATCTGTTGTAATAGCAACATTAGGAAAAGCATTTCTTAATCTTTCGCAGGCCTCAGCATACTGTTCAGCATTGTATTTTCTGTTCATTCTTTTTAAAGTTCTGTTACAGCCACTTTGTAAAGATAAGTGGTAGTGGTCACAAACCTTTGGTAATTTAGACATTCTGGCAACAAACTCGTTATCAATGGCTAAAGGTTCCATAGAACTAAAGCGTATACGCTCTATGCCGTCTACAGAATGTACCTTTTCAATAATATCTGCCAAAGTTATATTGCCCAAATCAAGGCCATAACTGGCAACATGTATACCTGTCAATACTACTTCCTTAAATCCATTTTCAGCTAATTTTTTAACTTCTTCGACAACTTCTTCTGGCTTACGGCTTCTTATTGGACCTCTTGCGTAAGGTATAATGCAGTAAGTGCAGTATCTGTTACAGCCCTCCTGTATTTTAATATATGCTCTTGTTCTGTTTGTTAGTCTGCTAATCTGTAAAGGTTCGAATTCCTTTTCACCCATAATGTCAGAAACATTGTTGACTACGCCATTTTCAGTAACATAATTTTCAACAGTTTCAACTATTTCACTACGGTTTTTAGTTCCTATAACGATGTTTATACCTTCAATTTTTGCTACTTCCTCACTTGCAACCTGTGCATAGCAACCTGTAGCTACAACTACAGAATTAGGATTAATTCTCTTTGCACGCCTAATCATCTGTCTTGATTTTTTATCACCAAGATTAGTTACTGTGCAAGTATTAATAAGGTAAACATCGGCATATTCTTCAAAATCAACAACTTCATAGCCCTTTTCTGTAAAAAGCTCTGCCATAGCTTCTGTATCATATAAATTAACTTTACAGCCAAGAGTAATAAAGGCAATTTTCTTATTCATATTTATTTCCTTTCTAAGCGTATCAAAACTCAATTCTTTGTATTATAACATATTTCTAATATATTTGCTAGCCCTTTTAAATTCTTTATAAAAGTACAAATTATAGGACAATATATGTATTACAATGTAAATGTAAAGAAAAAGAGAATAAATTTTAGGAGGTTTTAATTATGAAAGAAACATTTGTAACCATTACAGGATTTAAACACTACTATGGTAAAAGCATATTTGCTGTTGGCAGTTTAATAAAATGTGTAAAAGAGCCTGACAATACCTATGATAGTGAAGCAATAAGATGTGAATATTTTCCTTTAAAAAAGGTTGGGTATATTGCAAATAGTGTTAATACAGTAGCTAATGGCACTTCAAGTGCCGGCAGAATTTATGATAGTGTTAAAAGAAAATTTTATGTAAGAGTGATGTTTGCTACCTATTCTCATATCATTTGTAAAATTGTAGAAAATACAGAGGAATTAAGAAAAGAATATTTAAAGCAAGGGGAAAAATTTGTAGAAAAGGAATTTGATTAAACTAAGGCACGCCTAATCGCGTGCTTTTTTATTTTTGTGTATTTTCTATAGCTTTTTTGGTCAAAATTTGTTATACTATAGACAGTTATGTTTAAAGAGGTGAAAATATGAAAAAGTTGGTTTTTACTGCTGTACTTTTTGCTGGCTGTATTTTTTCAACAGTTTTTGCAAATGCACAGACAGTAAAAGTAGGTCTTGAGAGATATTTTAAAAACTCTCCGTCTATTAGTATAAGTGATAGTTTGATAAAAGTTTCTATTGGAAATGGAGCAAAAAATGCTATTGGACTTGGTAAAAGTTATGTTATGAAACCAATATCCAAAAGTTACTATTCTATTGGCAAATACTATAAAACTTATAATTTAGCTGAAAAGCAGTTGGTGCACTATATAGGAAATAGTTGTATTCCTGTTCTTACAGATAATGGCTGGACAATATATATTACAACTGATTCCAAAATAAGTAAAAATGGTATGACTAAGGTTGCTACTGGTGCAAATGCTGTTGTTTTATCAGTAAATGGCTATAATAAATTCATTGTTGATGGTAGTGCGTCTGCTAGAGTGTCTACAAACAATGATGTTGTAAATTTAACAAAATCAAAATATCGTGGCGAAATAGCTATGTATGTAAATAATTCAACAATTACACCTATTAATTTTGTTGATATGGAGCAGTATCTTTATAGTGTAGTACCGTCTGAAATGCCTGGAAGTTGGTCAGTTGAGGCATTAAAAGCACAGTCTGTTGCAGCAAGAACATATACAACAAACTCTCTTGGAAAACATGGTGTATATGACCTTTGCGATACAGTTCATTGCCAGTCATACAATGGTATAAATAATGAATATCCAAACTCTACAACAGCTGTTCAGGGTACTGCCGGAAAACGCCTTTATAGCAATAATAAACTTATTGATGCGGTTTATTTTTCTTCTGACGGTGGTGCAACCCTTTCTTCAGAAGATGTTTGGAATAATGCCCTCCCATATCTTGTTGGTAAAAAAGATAATTACGAAAAGGATTGTAAAAAGTGGGAGAGAATATTTACATATACTGATTTAACCAATATTGCATCTAAAAAAGGCTACGGCGTAGGAACAGTATCAGACCTTGTTGCAGGATATAATGAAAACGGAGTTGTAACTTCACTTACTTTTAAAGGTAATGCTGGTTCGAAAACTGTAACAAAGGAAGAAATCCGTTCAGCATTTAATGTTTCTGCTGATGGTAGCCTTTCATCAAGAAATTTTACTGTTACAAAGGTTGCTAATGGTGTTACACTTACAGGAAAAGGCTATGGTCACAGTTGTGGTATGAGCCAGTATGGTGCTAAGGCTATGGCTGAGGCAGGAAAAAATTATATTGATATACTTAAATTCTACTATACAGGTGTAGAAGTTAAATAGAAAGGAAAGTTATGTTAAAGAAACAAGATTTTTATTTTGATTTACCTGAAGAACTTATTGCACAAACTCCACTAGAAGATAGGTCATCATCAAGACTTATGGTTATGGATAGAGAAACTGGAGAGATTGAGCATAAGCATTTTAGAGATATTACAGAATATCTTAATGAGGGAGATTGTTTAGTTTTAAACGAAACAAAGGTACTCCCAGCTAGATTGATTGGTGCTAGAAAAGACACAGGCACTAAGGTTGAAGTTCTCCTTTTAAAAAGACTTACTGACGATACTTGGGAAACCCTTGTTTATCCAGGTAAAAAAGCTAGAGTTGGTCATGTTATTGAATTTGGCGATGGACTTTTAGAAGCAGAAGTTGTTGATATTGTTGAAGAAGGCAATAGAGTTGTTAAGTTCCACTTTGATGGTATATTCGAGGAACTTTTGGATAAACTTGGTCAAATGCCTCTCCCTCCATATATTAAAGAAAAGTTGGAAGATAAGAACCGTTATCAAACTGTATATGCTAAAAATGAAGGTTCAGCGGCAGCTCCAACTGCCGGCTTACACTTTACACCACAGCTTCTTCAACAGCTTAAAGATAAGGGCGTGAAAATAGCAAAACTTACACTTCATGTTGGTCTTGGTACATTTAGACCAGTTAAGGAAGATGATATTCTTGACCATAAAATGCATTCCGAATTTTATATGATTGATAAGGAAAATGCTGATATTATAAATAACGCAAGAGCAAATGGTGGTAGAATTATTGCTGTAGGTACTACAAGTACAAGAACTTTGGAATCTATTGCAGAAGAAGATGGCTTTATTCCGGTAAAAAGTGGCTGGACAGATATTTTTATCTACCCTGGCTATAAGTTTAAGGCTATAGATTGCCTTATAACTAATTTCCATTTGCCAGAATCAACACTTATTATGCTTGTTAGTGCTTTCTCTACAAGAGAAAATGTGCTTAATGCTTATAAGTGTGCTGTTGAAGAAAAGTATAGATTTTTCTCATTCGGTGATGCTATGTTTATGGTAACCAGTACACCAAAAACAGGCAAATTCAGGGATTAGAGATTGGGTTGAATAAACAGATAACTGAATTATTTACTCAAAATCGGTTTAAATTACCCTACTTTTACAAAAGTTTGAGTGAATAAAAATTATATATTTTGTATATTAATAAAAAGGAGATTGCTTGAAATAGGCAATCTCCTTTTTTGTGTTAAAAACTCAAGAAAGTGACTTACAGAGTTTTAAAATCATCCTATTGTTCGTAAAAATATTTACTACCATAGATTATCTTCTATTTATAATCTGTTATTTTGAAATTTATTTGTAATTTTCTCGATTAACAGTTACTATCCCTCAAAAAGAAATGTAACAATTTCTAGCAACAATATAGTGAATACACACGAGAAAATTAAATATATTATATTTTCTATATTTTTAAATTTTTCAATTAATAATTTTGCTATTTCTATAAAGCTTTTATTTTCGAATATAAGAGTTAAATCAAAATATTCCCCAATAAATAGTGCAATAGTTACACCAATCATTGATGAGTATACATTTGTCTGTTGACCATTAATTATTATCTGCAGCATTAAGTGAACACTAACACCTAACATACTAAGTATGTTGCATAAATTTCTATGGTTTGATGATATATTATCTAGCTTTAATATTTTTACAAAAAAATTGTTGTACAAATTTTGTACACCGTAAATTGCGGGTATCAATATTAAACTCGAAAATATTATTCCTATATAAGTTGATACTTCAACATTAAATAAAGTATAAAATATTAATACGATATATAGCATAAATTCAAAAATACTAATAGAAATAGCCTTATATATAGCATTAATTTTATTATTTACTTTCATTATTTTTGCTAAACCGATATCTATAACCAGCATAAAAACTAGCATAATTAAATATTCTTCCATGCTTTATGTCTCCTTTACTATATTAATGGTTATCTTACGAACATTAGATTTGTTCATATTATACACTATATTTTGATAACAATCAAGTCGTAATATTAACGAATTGTGATTATTTTTAAAAAGCTATTTTAGCACCTTCTGAACGATATTTACTCTATATATTTGGTAAAATTCATTTTTGTGCAATTTGCACAAAAATTTAACTTGAATATAAAAATAAAGGGGTGCAGCCAAAGCTACACCCCAAACCTATTGAGTATTTATTTTACACTTACACTAATTAACTTAGTTTCCTTATCATAACCGATACTCACAATATCTGACAAGTCTCTAATTTTTATATAAGTATAGCCATCTTTGTTTATGGCATTAACAGCCTTGACTTTGCCATTGATTTTTATGTTCTGCTTCACAACTTTTTCCTCCAATCTGTTTTTAAAATCATTCCACTTACTCAATCTACTTTTGTCTACACACCAAGGGTTAGGACAGATTTTGCCTGTCACCTGATGGTGCATTATTACATTCTCTACTGGTATGTTATACTGCTTCATAAGGTATTTTGTAAGCTCTACAGCATTATTAATCGTAGCTTCTGTTAAATACCAGTCCGTATCGGTCGCACCTAATTTCTTAGTATTAACCTTATTACTACACATTTCAATATTAATGCTATTGGAATTAGTACAGATACCATAATATCTGCCACCCTCACTAGTTGTCATAGAGCTATATTTTTTACCACCAACCGACCAACAAGCTCTATGAGAAATGTCACCGTTGTACTGCACAATCTCTGAATCATCTACAATGAAGTCAGCACTACCACCAACACTACCATTCTTAAACATACTGGCTACATTTCTAGCAGAGCCTTTTACACTTCTAGTACCTGCTGTATAGTGCAACACAATGTACTTTCTTTGTAATGTTTTTGAATAATAATCTGTATTAGTAGTTCCAAATGCTTTAATAATATTCATATTATCACTCCTTACTATTACTATCTCTAAGCTGTAATAATACATTTTTTAACGGTTCCGGTACTGGTGTCATAACTGCTACATTTTCTAACAGACTTAAACCCTCGTTACATATGAAAAACGTAATTACTACCTCTCTCAACGGAATATTTCCACCAATTACATTGTTTACAATAACTGCTGTTGCAACTACCAAATAAATTGTAATTTTCTTCAAAAGACCCTTAAAGCATATTTCACTTGAAAGAGTTTTTGTGTAAACGGCTTTTATAAGTCCAGTTATAAAATCAATGACTGTTAAGCCCAAAAGTGCATAAATAAGCACATCTAAACCCCCAAAAATAAAAGAGAGCAAGCCACCGCCTACTCCCACAACAACTGACGTAATATTAAAAATCTTTTCCATCTTAATCACTCCTTTTTATTTTACTAAAATTTTAATATGATTATTATCAAGTCTTGCTAATACTCTGTATCCATTGTTACTCTTTGTTGCTTTACCTTCATTGTTAGCAATACAATAGCCGTTCACTTCACAAGTTCCATCATCGACAGCAACAAGTTTACCGACTAGACCAACAGCCGACCACTCTGCTCTAAGGTCACGACTTACATATTTTTGCTTACTGTCATAGTCAGGATTGAGAATAAAATGTACTTCTGTATGTGCAGGAACAATATTACCATTTTCATCTGTAGTTTCTGCAACTTCTATCGTTTCGGTTAATTGCTGACCAAAAACATCACACTTATACATATTTTTCCAAACCTCGCTTTGAGTGTCACCAGTAATAGTAGGAGTCGCACTAACAACGCCTATTACATCGTCGTTGGAAGTAGCAACCCTTATTTTTTCGCCGTCTAGCGCAACGAATAAACCTCGTCTATCCTCATTATTTCCGTTACCATCCGCCCATTCAAAATATTCGGCGAAATCTGCACCACTAGCTTTGAAAGAATTTTTACCATAACAGTTGCCATCATACGATATTCTAAGTGCGTTACTTCTTGCGTTAATTCCAGTTCCTATTCCAACAATAAATACATCGCCTGTCATAGTGCTTATATTGGTTGGTCCGTCACTTTCTACGTTAAATCTCCCAATCGCAAGTTGATAATGACTCGCCGTAGTATGCATTCCTAACGCAGCCCCACATTCACCTTCTGCTTTTGCACCACTTCCCGTCGCAAATGAATAATTACCACTCGCTGTTGTATATTCTCCTAAAGCAACACTACTTCTGCTTTCTGCCTTAGCATTATTCCCCGCCGCAAATGAATAATTACCACTCGCCGTCGAAGCTACACCCGCAGCAAATGAATAGTTACCACTTGCTATATTTCCTGAATTGGGGTTTCCTAATGTGCTATATGAGCGTGTTCTAAAATCATTTACTATGGTAGCCCCTGTTCCCGCTGTTACGGTTGTATCTTTTGATGTGCTTACACTTTCACCCGCCAAACCTTTAATAGCAGGAGCCGCCCAAACAGGAGCATTACTTGTACCCTTGCCTGTTAAAATATAACCGTCTGCGCCTTTTGACAGTTTGCTAAGAGGTAAAGGACCTGTAACAGATGTACTATCTAAAGCATGAGTATGATTTGTGCTTGCTTTTTCGTTTAACGCTGCTTGTACTGCTGTTGATACTGGCTTATCCTTGTCTGCTGTATCATCTACATTGCCAAGCCCCACTTGTGCTTTTGTGATGCCGTGTGGGTTGCTTTGGTTGTCTGCGTGTGTTTTTAAAACATTTTGCAATTCATTTATACAGTTATAATCATTATTCCACTTATAATTAAAATACTCTGCAGGTGGTTTATATCCACTTTCCCACCCAGCACTTGCAAGTTCTGCAGGTGGTTTTATACCCTGCGCCGCCCAACTTAATGGACTGTGATTAAATTTTGTTGCCATTTTTATCCTCCTCATTATTTTGGTAAAACAGCGTTACCATCTTCTATTAACAAACCTAAGTAGCCACCTATTGTCTGTTCTACATCACCAAAACCTTTGTTTTCGTCGTATTCATTATTACTTGCGCCAAACTCAAAAGTACCCTCAAATGCTGCACCTTCTAAAGTAACTGTCACAGGTAACAACAAATTAAGCATTTCTGCTGTTTGCATAGCTGTAAACCCTACGGATATAAGCACATTAAGCGGAATACGCTGTATTTTAACTGTAGCCGGCTTATTAGTATTAACAAGACTTATATCGCTTGTTTTACATTCCAATATCATAGATAAAATATTAATTATAGAATTATAGTCAGTACTAGCGGCATTACGAGCTATCTTAACAAGTATCATAATTCTATACTGGTCATCTGTTAAACTTCCTCGTTGCTGCCCAACCATTTCCCCATAATAATCTAGTGTTTTACCAATTGCTTTGTATATATCTAAGCTGTTATAAATAGCTACTATATCATTGTGTACATCTGTCTGTAACGCATCATCCAACGATAAAATTTTATTATTATTACTGTTAGGCTCTTTATTGAAAGCGTCAGGTAATTTAAGAGTTTTTTTGTTAACGGTCAGCATAATTAGCCACCTCAATATCAATACAATTAACGTTTGTTCTTGCTACTTCACTACCTTTACAAACAATATCAGCAGCGCTGTATGATTTACCATCTTCCGATAACATTATAACACTAGATACAACGCCTACAACGCTGTGCACATCACTGTAAAGGCTACTGTATATAACGTCATCACCGTTCGTTAAGTTTGCTAAGTGCGTAATAATACTATTTTTTATATCATCTACGCCTGATTCTTCAAAATGTGTATTTATAGCAACACTAATTTTTATATATATCATTTTTTCTTTTGTTCTTGAAAAGTTGATATTATGTACTGTACCACCTGTATCTGTAACTTCTACAACTCTTTTATATGTACTATCAGCCGTACTTACTGTTGCAATTCCAACAGGCATTTTGCTAAATATCGCATTCGCTATATCGTTATCCGTACCACCCAGTATGTAACATTCAACAGATTTTGCTGGTCTGTTGCTTACTGTTGCATCTGTATCGTTTTCGATAATGTATACACCTGTTACACCTGCCACACGCCATAAAGCGCTATAAAGACTATCTATCGTTCCACTACCAATACCACCAACGGTTAAGACAAAACGTGCGCGTAATGCTACGTCTGTTTCTATCTCTGTTCCCAACTCTTTTATGCTTATATGTTCTATCTCTTTAACATATAGATTAGGTTGCATAATTTTATTTATAGTTCCAATGCCAACATTACCGACAGTTCCTGCTTCTGTGCAAATAAACAACCCATCGCCTTCGCCATACTCTACACCGTCATCGTCTGTCTTTGATTCTAACATTAAATCATTTGCTAAATAAAATGTAATGTTATCATCTGTACCAACAATTAAGTCCCCCGCATCTATTGTCGCGCCTGCTTCGCCTGTTATCTTTAAAATATGCTGCGATGCCGTCGCAGGGTTTCTGGTAATTCCTGCGAACACACATAAACGGTCAAGACTTTCACCTGTTGCTGTCATCGGAAAACGTGCGTAGTATACATTTTCCAATTCTTCATAAAGTTTTGCTATATCGTACACATTTAAACGAATATACTTGCCCAGTATAGTCAGTTCACTTGTTTCTATGTCATCACCAAACAACGTTTTTGCTCTTGCTATTTGAGCATCTAATATTTCTGCATATGTTGGGCGTTTAAAACCTATATTACTTAATACTGCCATCCTTACACCACCTTATATATAACTATAATTGCCGCTTATTGTTCCAGTTTTCGATGTTGCTTTAAATGTAATGTTCAAAGTTCTTTTGTTTTTGTCAAAATTATAGCTGTAATCATCTAAAACAAAAGAGCTATCAACCTGCAATAGCCCACCTATAATTTCAGAGCGAATAACATCAAAATTGGGATTTTTAGTAATTATATAGTCAAAGTTAATTCCCTCATCAGGGTTTAATCTCCACTCGCCGTTATTTGTTCCTAAAACTGTTTCAACCGTCTGCCTTAGCAACTCATTACCGTCTACTATATCAACCAATCCATTATTTATTACGACGTCACCGTCTTCGTTTAGTTTAAAACCCTTAATAGTAACCACTCCTATTCATACTATAAGCCTCCTGACGGTACACCCCAACCTAGGAAACCACAACGTGAGCCAATTGACTGTCCTATAGGAGTGTAACGTATCACCGCACCACCGGCTTCTACCACATAACCTTTACCTGCATATATTGCAACATGTCCATAATATTTACCTCCTACAGGATAGCCTTTAGACACAATACAAGCACCCGCAGGAATATTACTACAATCAATTTTTCCGTTTTTCTTTGCTATCTTATTGCTGTGTGGAAAGTCAATCGCATTTCCGCCTTGATACCCACTGCCACCATTTGCATATGCAGTCGATACAAAGCGAGCACACCAATTTGTTGAAATACAATACCCATTTCTTGTACTGTTAAATCCGCGTTTACCAACCTGCGCCATAGCCCATTCAATAGCTTTTTTAGCCTTAGCGCCCATTGTACCGCTACTACCACTTATTTCTGCATTATTTTCACTAATTAAAGCACTGTCACCAAATGGGTCTCCCCCTCCTATAGTGCCAATAATAACGCTGTCTTTCATCAAGTGATGCCCGTTTGCAGGCAATGCACTGTTACCGTTTTTAGCTTCTGTTATATCACGTTCACAAACGATACATAATACTGTGCTGCCTGACGATACCTTGTCGTACATATCATCTAAGCAAAGAATACCACTTATAATCGCCTGTTTCTTCGCATCTTTACCATATTGCTTAGTTAATGTGAGTGGCTGCACATCAAATGTACCACTATTTGTATTTGCACTTATAACTTTACCTAAAAACGCTGTATGTAAATGCAATAGCTTTTCTTCTACAAAATCATCTAAAGCATTTAAGTCTGTAGCCATACTGCTCCTCCTTTTATGCTATACACTCTATAGACGTTATAAGTTCTGTGCCTGTGTATTTATGCTCTCCGCTTCTAACACTGTATACTCCACTTACGTCTGTACTTTCTATTCTTACTTTAACACCACTTTGTATACGGTGCTGTAACAGCATTTCTACCTTATAGCCTTTAATTGTTTGAGCTTTTTTATCTTTATCCGATGTATTAGCTTCTTCAGTAAATTCTTCAGGACTACTTATCATTCCCGTTTCAACACAGACCGTAAAATTTATATCCTTAGATGCCTTGCGTATATCTAATACATACAATTTTCCTTTTTGCACATATGCTGCACTTTGGCAATCTTCCGCATACTTCTTAACAGCTTCTATTACTGAACCATCTACCTTTACGGCATCTTTATTAACATAATCTGCAGCAGGACTAAAAATCGCAAACGGCAGCTTAGTTGTTGCTAATATATCTTTAAGAATATAAGAACTTTTAACATTAGCAGCATAACTTTTCTCTTGTAATTCCCTATCTGTAAGACTTTGGTCGTCTAATGCGTATATAGTTGTTTTTTTGTCTACTCCGTCTTTTTTTGTGCTTACTTTGCTTATATACCCAGTGAATATAATACCTGTATCATTTTTATAGCCTGCCTCAATCGTAATTTTAGAATTACGCTTAATTTGTGCTATTGTTGTTTTAGATAAATTGTATATAATTACTTCGGCTTCATTTGGCTCTACATCACAATCGAATGGCACGCTAAATTCAAAATCTAAAGTTTCGCCGTCTAGCTTTACGCTATCTCCAATAGCTATTTTTACAACCTGCTTAAATAATCCGTTAGGGGTTTGCCCTTCATCAGTCACAGCCATTTCAATCGCTTTAGCTAAACGCGATACATTTTTATCTACATTGTTAGGCTGTTGTATAATGCTTTGAGATATATTTTTAGTATCTGACATTTTTAATCTCCTTCTGTTGTTGGTATGTTTTTAATGCCTGTCAAAAGTTCAGAAAATGTTGCAACATCTTTACTTTTTGTAACCATACCACCCACTGCTATAATAGCTGCTTCCATTTCTGTGAGCTGTTCTGTTGTTACAGCTTCTATTGTAACTGGATGCGTTGTAAGACTTGCTTGAGGGATATATACGTTACCACGATATTTATCGTCACAAAAGTGTACTAAATCATCACCGTCATTGTATACACATAAGTAAACGGTTTCATTAAAATTTTCCCACGTCACACAATTATCATTGCCTGACTCATCTACTGCCACAATTACAAGTGGTGGAAAATCTGTACTATAAATATCGCTAAAAAGTGGCTTACCATATATGATTGGTTCACCGGCACTTATTGTTTTTCCATCTTTGTATAAAGCTAAAGTAAATAAATCTGCTGTTTCATTATAATTAACTTCAATCTCATACCAAATATCTCCTAACAATATTTCAAACGTATAGGGAATTAAATCTTTGTTTATAAGTATTCTATCTTTCATTCAACTCCCCCTTAAATCTTTGTTGTGTGTTGGCTAGTTTTTGTATTATCTTGTGCAGTTACTGTGTTTCCACTTTTTTCAGTTTCTTTTTTGCCGTCTTCGGTATTTTCTTTTGTTTCATCATAGTCATATCCAATCAGCAATTTTGACCCAACTTTAAGCGTTGTTGCATCCCCTTTTTTACTAAAACAATCAGGGTTATTGTCTATAATCATTTTTACCGTACTACCATAACTTTTGTATGGTGCATTAGCCGCTGCAACTAAATTATAAACGCTATCTCCTGCTTTAACAGTGTGATAAACAGGTGTAAGTGTTCCTGTTGCAGTTTTCTGAACCTGCTGAGTGCCACTTTGCTGTTTTGTAGCTGTTTTCGTTTGTTCTTTTGCTGCCTCTTTAGTTGCAGGAGTATAGCTACTCTTGGCTATACGAACTTCTTTAAGTTCCAAATCAAAACTACAGCCACCCCAAATAGTATTGGGATGGCTTGTATTAAAACTTGTTATCTGCGCATTTTTCATAATGTTACGGCCACTATAATTTATTAGCGTACCGTTATTCATCATATCTTTAATTTTCTGCTGATTAGCTGCACTAGATGTCCCTACAATTTCACCACTTATAGACAATGTACGTGCTTGTGCTTTGACGTGGTCCGTAAGCTCTATTCCGCTTTCTACGGCGTGACTTGTTACGTCTACACTTCGTTTAAGTTGTTCATCTTTAACAAATATATATATTCCGTTTAAGCTCGCCATTTTTATACCTCCGTCATTCTTGGTTTACGTCTGCTTATACTGCTATACGCATTTTGTGTTTCTTCTCGTATCCACGTTCTAACTTGTCTTTCAAGCTCTCTATTACTCATATTAGAGCCATTTACGGTTAAGTTAAATTGCGGTGCATAAGTATTATTTTCGTTACGTGAGTAATTATTAGTTGGATAGCTATTATCAGGAGTCCAGCTACTTGTTCCGTCAGATGACGGTTGTGCCTTTGGCTTTTTATTATCTCTATCGTCTATCGGTTCTGTAACAATCGTGTTCATTCCGCTTGCTATCTTTTGTGTTTCACCTAGTTCATCACCTAAACCGAGGTTAAAACCTTCTGTAACCCAACCACCGAGCTTACGCATTACGCGTGATGGTGAACCGATTTTAAACATATTTTTTAATCCGCCTGTTATGCTATTGCCCAAATTTCGGATTTTATCTGTTATTGCATTAATTTTACTTGTTATACCATCTAACAGTCCTTGCATAATATCTTTACCAATCTGTAATAAGCGATTTTTTAAATTTTTTAAGAAGTTTAAGCCCTCGTTAAATTTATTTTTAATTGAACCTACAATTCCACTTAAAACTCCGCTTACTGTACTTTTTACCGAATTCCATGCACTTGAAACAGTTGTTTTTACACTATTCCAAGCATTAGACAATGTATTTTTTATGTTATTCATTGCTGTTGTAACAGTAATCCAAATAAGCTGAAACTTGTAACTAATTACACTCCAAATAGCGCTTGCTACTTGCGTAATATAATTTTTAATAATATTCCAAACTTCAACTATTTTAGTATATACCGCTACAAAAATAGATATGGCAAAATTACGAATACTATTAAAGATTGGTACTATAACATTCCAACAAATATTATTAACTACCGTATAAACCGTATTGTATATACCTGTGAAGGCAGAAACAATACCATTCCATATACCTGTAGCAGCGGAAACGATAGCAGTCCATATAGCTGTTGCTATACCAACAATGAAACTCCATATAGTTGTTGCTACAGATATAATTGCATCTAATATCATTTTATCAAAACGTATTATATTTATTACAATTCCTAGTACTATAGTATATATAATACTTGCAATAACGCTAACAATTGTTGTTATAAGATTCCATATTGCTATAATTGGTGCTTTTAAAACATTCCAAATTGAGATAAAAAAGTTAGCAATACTTGTAAACGTATTAATAAAAAAGCCCTTTACTGCCGTAAGTACACTGTCTACTGTATTTCTAAAGCCTTCACAGTGGTCGTATAAATAACTAAACAGACCTGCAAACGGATTGAGTATAAACAATATAACCGTTCTAAAATTTGACTTTATCCAGTTTGAAGCTCCGCTTAATACGCCTTTTATGCTGTCCACAATTCCAGTAAACGTATTCTTTACGCCATTTGCAACACTACTGAAAACTCCTTCTACCCAGTTTACACCATCGCTAAACGCACCTTTTACGCCGTCCCACATCGTTGAAAAAACATTCTTGATTGGTTCTACAACATTAGTGCTGAACCACTCTTTTAGCTGTCCCCACTTTTCTTTAATTGTGTTCCAAACATTTGTTGCAATCTCTTTTACCTTATCCCAGTTTGTAACCAGTACGGCTATTACTGCAATTAAAGCAACAATAACTATTATTACCCAAGTCATAGGACACGCCAATAACGCTGCGTTTAAACCAACTTGTGCACCTGTCGCTGTTGTAGTTGCTGCAGCTTGTGCTAAAGTCGCACCTGCATTAAAAGCACTACGTGCCGCACTAAAAGCTAATAAGCCGTTATATATTCCAGATACTATGTTTATAGCAAGCATAACACCTTTAAACGTTACAAATGCACCAATAAGAGTACCGATAATAGGCACAAGTATATTAGCGTGTGTTGTACACCAATCAAAAGCGTCACCAAGTTTTAGAACATCTTCTCCTAAACCACTAAAGAATGAACCGTTACCTTTGCCTTGCAAGCCCGCTGTAAATTCTTCTATGTATATTTTAGCTTTATTTACAGCACCACCTACAGCATCGCCAAGTTCTACGTTAATTGTACGTCCTAAACTCGCTAATGCACTACCTGCATCATCGTATTTTATATCGTTAATTCTTTGTAGTGCATCATCAGTTATATCTATCTCATTATTTACATTGCCTAGAGCCAAAACACCTTCAACACCCAAATCTTCCCACATAGTACCAAAAAGATTTACGCCTGCCGTATTTTGTGCAATAGGGTCTTTCATATTCTGCAAGCCTTGTACTACCTGATTAAAAGCTTCTTTTCCAACTTCTCCACCTTGCTTAAACTTCTTGGCCATTTCGTCTGCATTTAGACCAATAGCTTCAAAGCCCTGCTTCGTAGTATCTGAGCCATTAATAGCTCGGATGCCAAACTCTTTCATAGCATCGCCCAGTTTATCCACACTAAATGTACCACTCTGTGCGCCATTCAAAAGTATATTGAACATATCCTCAGCACTAAACCCGAGTTGTTTGAAGTGCACAGCATATTCATTAATTGAGTCTAACAAATCGCCGTTTTTATCTAAGCCTTGCTGTGCTCCTTGCGCAATCAAATTAAATGCCTCGTCACCTGTTACTCCGAACTGATTCATCAGCATAGCTGCCGAACGTGTACTTTCGTTTACATCAAAATCAAAAGTATCTCTTAACAATAATGCACTATGCGTTACACCCTCTAAATCATCTAGCGATAAACCAGCCATATTGTGCATATTCTGTTCAACTGTTGCAAGTGAATTGGCCACATCATCCATACTCTCGCCCATATTGTCTTTATAAAGATTTTTAATCATATCGGCATACATTGATGTCTGGCCCGCTGCTAAGCCGGTTTTAGCGGCAAAAGTATTTACCGCGCTAGTTGTACTGTTTATCCCTTTTGCAATAGCACCTATACCTACCGTAATACCTGCAACTGCTAAACCTTCTTTAATCTTGCTTTTTATTGTATCAAACGAACTTCCTACACTTTCTATATCGCTTTTGCCGTCGCGAAAAGCAGCAAAGAAACCTACAACTTGCTTCTTAGCCGTTGTAAATCCTGTCGAAACATTTGTTCGAAATCTTGCTACATTGTTACTAATAGCACTAAAAGACGTATTTAAGCCATTCATTTTAATAGACGCCAACTGTCTAAGTTTCTTAAACAATCCTTTAGTTTCCTGAGCTGTTTCCTGTATACCTCCCTCTAAGTCGCCTGTAACATCTGTAATGTGAGCGCGACTTACATCGTTTAGACCATCTGTTAATCTTGTTACATCTCTCGTTGCGCTGTTAGCACTATCGCCTATATCGTCTAAGCCGTCAGCTGCATCTTGTGCTGTTTGTCTAAATTCGTCTAGTCCATCTTCTGCATCATCTACAGCACCACCTACGTCATTCCTAAACTCTTTTAGACCACTTATTATCTCCGAAAATGGGTCATCGTCTACATCCCAACTTACTTTTACTACGTCTTCTTCTATTACTGCCATACCTTCACCCCCTTACTTACCTTTTTTAACTCCCTTGTTTATAGCTTTTGCTTGCTTATCTAAAGCTATGTTAGCGCGAATAACTTCCTCAGGCGTCATCTGATGAAATACTGTATTATAATCGAACCCACATTCACTAAGTACCAATCGCCAATACGCCCAATTTTGGTCAACTTCTTTACTTAGTTGAGCTTTCGTTTTCGTTGGGTCTGTCTTTTAACTTGCCCTGCATAACATCGCGACCGAATTTTACAACTTCGTTAAGCTCTGCCATACTGTCAAAATCATCAGCTGTAAGTCCACTAGGCTGCACAATAACATTTTCAAGTACATACTTAGTAAGTTTGCCACTCGAAATATTAGAACCGCCGTCAATATAACTGTCGTCGATTGCGTCTAAAGCAGCTGAAAGACCGTTGAACTGTGCTGTATATTCCTTACCGTTAATCTTTTTTGTTCTAGTATAAAATTTGTTAAATGCCATTTTTTTCATTCTCCTTTTTAATTAATAAATATAATATGTAAAATAAAAAGGGACGTATTTAACGCCCCTTATAAAAATTAAGCAATATTCTGTACGTCATAATCGAAAACTTGAATTTCGATTTCTCTGTCGTCAAGCTCTGCACCCTGTGCCAAAGACGGGTAATTCTTAATACGTGCCTTTGAACCCCCGAAACGCTCACCAATACCACTGTTTGTTACCCAAATAGGGAATATAGCGCCTGCCTTTGCAAGGTCCAATAACATACCCTTTTGTGGGCTTGTACCCTGAATTGTTAAAGTTACTGTGCCCAAGCTGTTGTTGGTTTCGTTCATTACAATATCGCCCTGTGCACCTACAGACGTTGTAAACATTTCCTCGTCTTTTTCGCCTGTTACCATATCTTCACCTAAGCCTGTAATAAACACATTATTTACAACAATCGTACAATCTTTTGCGTTATACTGTGTTAAAGCCATATTCACACCTCCTTGTTAAATTAAAATAGTGCCGTTCACTTCTACTTCGTGAATAGCACCTGCCAAACTAAAACTAAACTTACCTTCAACATAACGACGCTGCTCTCTATCACTTGCTTTTGTTTCAGAACGTGGAGCATAATTTACACTGTAATCAGGTAAACCGTCATCAGTAGTGTTAATCATACCATTGTTATAAGCTTCATTTAAAACGTCTACGCAAATACTAGCAAGATAATCAATTCCTGTATTTGTGTATGGGACCTTATCATTTGTAATTAATGCTTGCTGTGTTCGGTATTCAATCTGTGTAACAATCCAATCTTTCGCATCTAAAATATCGATATACTCACCATTTACGAGCTTACCTTCACTTGTAACATCATATCCAGTTTTATGCACATACGCATTACAACCGTGTGCGTGATAGTCTGTCAATGCTGATTTTGTAATATCTAAATCTGCATTTAAACCCTTTAACGACTGATTTTTGTAAGTATAAGAACCTACAGCCTTGCTACTTGTTTTTGCAACCAATGCAGCTGCTACGTTATTTAAAGCATATACCCCATTAACATCTGTAGCATGTACTACAAAAATAAATGTACGCTCGTAATCCTTGACTGTATTATATACATATTTTAAATAATCGCTATATGTTATTCCATCGTTATGTCCAGGTAAGTTATTATCTCTAACAATAGCTCCAAATACCTTTTTTGCACCACAAATTTCTATATATTTTGCGGCACCAAGAATATTTAAGTACGAACAAGTGCCGATTTCAATTAAGTATCTCCAGTCGTTATTTATATAATAACAAATTTCGTCAACCTCGCAACCTAATAAACCAACCTTCTCAGGTGCATCTTCTTGCATAAATACTGTTTCAACGGCTTCTAACATAAGCTGTGCTGGCTTACCCATTGTCAACTGTTCTATCGCATAAACGTGCAATGTTCCACCTACGTTGCTTGTACTACAAAGGGTAACTGTCTTTAAAGACGCAACGTCACTACAGTCTAAAGTAATATATTCTGCTTTATCTCCTGTCACAATGCGACTATCTAAAACATTTCCGCCACTATCCTTAAGCATTACAGTAACTTCTTTGCCTGCTGTTGAACCTACGCAAGCGACACCGACATATGTATGACTGTTTGTTAAAGTAATATCTATACCGTTATTGTCAGTAATCGCTTTAACTCTTAGATTGTAAGTTGTTCCACGAATTGTCTTAGCGTTTTTTTCAACTGTGTATTCCTTAGCTTTAAACGCGTAATTGCTGTTAATAGCATCTAAAGTCGCTTTAGGAATAGTGCCGACTGACTGATTTTCAAAATTCACTTTAGCGTCCGTTGTATCTAACATGTCACTACTTGTTATAATCTGCTTAGCTTCATCATAGCTATATGCTTCTGCGTAAGGCAAAGGCGTTCCGTCTCCCGCATAGTATAAACAAATCCCACCAAATGCCGCAGGATTTATTACATCTTCTACTGCAATATTAACTTTTACATCACTAATATTGTTTGCCATTTTTCAATCCTCCTTTATAATTATACGGTAACAGTCTTAATGACTCCATCACTGTATAACTTTTCACTATTTATTATAAACATTAAATTAAATGTAACGTCAAACCCGTTACAATGTTCATATTCAATTGATAATAAATTATCTCTATTTGTTATATTGCCTACTTTAGCGACAACAATTTTATTATCGTTTAAATACTCTTTACCTACAACGTTAAAATATTCGTAAGCCTGTACTGCTAAATTAAGTGCTTCTACATCGTCATCACTATGAATTGTAAAACTCCAAATCTGTATTAATTCTTTGTATCTCGTACCATCTTTAGCTATGCAATAACCTTTTTCGTTACTCTCTAATGGTGTTGGCACACTATAAGAAACATAAGGATAATTAGGTGCGGGAGCTGTTTGGTTAGCGAAAACAACGGTACAAGGGCGTAAATCTGTACTTAATTCAGACTGTAAACCTTCAACAATTGTTATTTCATTCTGTCTATAATCAATCAAATCTACTCACCCACTTTAAGTTATACACAGCGACGTCGCAATATTCGGTATATTCCGTCTCTTGCTCTATGCTATATATATTATTTTTGTACTTTATTTTTGCTCCTTGCAAAGCCTTTGTAAGTGGCTGTAACATATAAAGTTGTTTATCTTTACTTGTATATGTACCTCCACTAACATAAATCTTGCTTTCTGGCATAGGTATAATAGCTCCAATAGCAGCTATCTCCTCTGCCTCACTTTCAATAAACTTACCACCTACGTAACTTCCTGCTTTTGGCATTAAAAAGGTAAATGAGGTGCTATACTTTTTTATTAATCTCATAAAATTATACAATTTTGGCATATAATTACCTCTCGACTTTGTACCCGATAGCATTTATCATATCGCCTGTATCAACTAACGGATTGCTACTACCTTTATTTTTTATAGTAAACGGATGATTTGCAGGGCTTGATAAATCTGTTGCATAATCGGCAATTCTATCGGAAAGTTCCTGTCCAACCATTTCGGCGTAATCATCTACAGAAAGATTTCCGCTTACAACATCACACAAGACCGCCTTAGCTACCTCTAAAACTTCTTTTTCATTTGCCTTAAAACCTTTTCGCAAAAAAGCTCTTTCAGGTATTGTTATAAACTCAGTGCTTGCTTTTAAGTGCAATCCTTTTTTATGTAAAAATGCTCTCATTTTATCAGTTACTTTTATCTTACAACCATACTCATGTATTCTTGCAAGCCAAGCTTGTTCGCCCATAACTCCTACAGAAACACTAGTTCCATTTAAAGTTTTCATACATTGTTTCATCTTAGGTATTTTACTATACCTAACTTTTACTTTAACACCTATTATATCCACTTCCTTTTTGCAGGCGTGACAATAACACTTGTTTTTAAATATTTGCCTAACAATTCGTAAGCAAGTTGCCAAAGCAGAGTATATTGTGCTGTTGTGTCGAAACTTTGACTCATACCCGCGATACTTTCGCTAGTAACGCCGAGTTGTTTACTATACAACTCGTTGTAGCGACAAATAAATAGTTTTACACAAGCAGGCAATTCTTCTAAGCTTTTAACATCTTCTTTGTCAAATTCCAAAGTTGTATTGTCTAAAAGCCACTCCAAGCAACTTTCAACCCTTAAAATTGTAATAGAGTCTACTGAATCCATAGGTAATCCTATTAATTTAATCGTTTCTTCTGTTAACATTTTTAGCACCTACTTTTCGCTTTTTGCCAACATTCTCAGATACTTTTCTATCCTCAGCAACGCTTATTACGCTCTTATATTTTCTTCGTTTTCTCTTAAGCCAAAATGTACAGCTCATAATCTCACCGCTATTCGATTGTATGCTTTAAGCATGCAATAGGTACTTTTTTATGGTTGATAACCAAGTTCCAGTTTGAAGGCGTAGCAAGCATAGTATTATTAGGATAATATATACCTGATGGATATTTTGCGTTTACATTCCAACTAAAGCCTCTTGGATGAATAACCATACATCTTCTGTTAATTAAGTAATCTTTTGCACCTAATTTATCTCTGTCTGTTTCAGTGCCTACAAATCCCTGTGGGCTACCGTCCTGTCTTATAAAAGCGTTATTTCCTAAGAAATATGTATCATAAACTGCGTTTGTCTTTTTCTTTACATAAGACTTTCCTGCAACTAACGCATCACCGCTGTAATGCTTATTGATTTCTGCAATATTTTCTGTCGTTACTGCAATAGCTTCACTTTCACTACTTGTAGCAGACTCATACATAACACAAGGCATTGAGTCATCAATAATAATCTTGTAACCTAAGAAGCTCTCAAGTTCTACCTGATTTCCATTAGGGTCAAACACAGGTGTTCTTGTAATCATGGTGTTCTTCTGTAAATATGTATATGTTGCACTGTGCATAAACACCATACCTAAATTTTTGTAATGGTCACCTAAAAGCTGCTTTGTATCAAGTGTATTTCCTGTTGTGATTGTCTTTATAGTGTCACTTGTAACATCATTGATATGTGCCTTTAACGCCCCATCGGTCGGGTCTAAAATACCTTTCAATATACTTAAATAGATATTCTGCTCTTTTGTTAACCACCAGTCTGCAACCAAGTTACCTACCGCAGACATAGGGTCAGAACCACCTAAAACCTGTGCAAGGTCAGTAGTTCCCCACGCCTTCTGACGCATAAGAAGTGTTGCTGTATAAGCACTTGTTGCCACATCACTTACAGATACGTCATTTTCACTAAATACATCATCGTCGCCATCCAGTGGATTATAAAACGGTACAGTAATAAACCTACCACCGTTAGGTGTACCGTTAATCAGTTCAGCTACAATACCATCTGAAGCAGCTATGCCGTTATTAACAAGCGTATTTAATTCTGTTGTTCGCTCAATGGTATACTGACTGAACTTTTCAGGTACCACCTGCATATTTTTATACATCGTTTCTGCCATTTTTATTTCCTCCTATCTTTTCACTAAAGACTGTAATTTAGATGCAAGCTCTGGGTTTTCAACTTCTAACTTCATCTGTTCCGTTAAGTTAAATGTTTCTTTCGCGTAAGGATTAGTAGTATAACCGTTGCTACCTGACTTTTCAGGTACTCTCGAATTATCCTTAAAAACCTTTTCAACTTCTGATTTAACTTTAGCTTTAATAATAGTATCAAGGGCTTTTATATTTGATTTAATCTTTTCTCTATCTTCGCTTAAAATCAAATCGATAAGCCCCATAGACTCCTTAGAACCATCGTCTAACCCTGTTTCTTTGAGCTGTTCTATTGCGTATAATTTATTTTCAGCAACCATTACACTATGCTCACGTTCTGCGAGTTCGCTTTCTCGCTTTTCATCGTCATACTTTTTAAGCTCGTCAGCAGTCAACTTTTCACGCTTCATCTTTTCAAGTTCTTTTGAAAGTTTCGCATTTTTCTTACGTTCATCAGCCATAGCTTTGTCGACTTTTGCTTGCACTAGACGCTCAATATCATCATCTTGGCCATCGCTTAAATCATCATCTTTCTCTACATTTTTTTTGGGTTCATCAATAACCTGTTCACCTAATCCGCCACCGTCTGCATCAAACATTGGCATCATTTTTTTAAATTTCATTTTTAATCCTCCATTCCTTTTAGAAATAAATTTGTTCCTTGTAGAAACTGTAAAAATACTCCATATAGAAGTAATAAACCTTTTTATGTCTTGCTCAGGACAATGAAAAAAGGAATAGGCTGTTACACCCATTCCCTTTGATATATTCATATTTAATTACTAGACATCAAAAAAGCACCCTTGAATAAACTTCAAAAGTGCCTTTTTATGATATATCTTTCTTCATTTGTTCTAAATATCGTTTATAACTTTCTTGTGCTTCCGGTGGTGCATCAGGTTTGATTCTCATATCAAGATTTTTATCTAAATACCACCAATCTTCATTACTCATCCAGTAATGTTCTAATATTCTCATACAGCCAACTCCTTTAATAATTCAATAAATTCAGTTGTAAATCTTGTTGGATTAGTATAATTACTAGCCAAAACTTCAGAAGTAATTTCTTTAAATTTTTTTATTCCCATAGGTTTATATATACTATATTCTGAAATATTATTTCGCAAATATCCGATAATCCCTTCGTCGCTTATTTCTTCCTTATATACATTATAATATGCCTTCTTAGCAATTTCAATACCTTTTTCACCATATTTTCTTGAAATAATATGACCTGCTTCATGAATTGCAATACCACTTATATCAGTAGATGCCAAATAATTATCATCATTCAATACTTTGTTTGTAATTTCTTTGTTTCTCAAAACCTTATTATTAAATGTTATAGTGTTATTAACAGTCTGTGCAAAATCATCATCGCCTAAATCTGCAAAAGTCACTGTTGTTTTATCAGTAATTTTAAATTCTTTTAAAGTGCTACTCAAAACATCGATTTGCTCTTTTAGTAATTCGCTATCACCGTCAAATTTCTTTATATTGTAAAGATTTATATTTTTATTAGAAGCATATTCCATTAACGCTTGATTTTCTTCTTTGCTATGTACAACAGGAGTGGTTTTACTCCAATCTTCACTTAAACTTGACATTTTATTAACTTCATTATGCGTATCTTCAACTTTCTTTAGTCTAAAACTTAATCTACATCTGCAGTTAATATCATCGGCAGCATTGCCACTTTGTCCCGGAGCCATTGTTTTTATCCCATGGCCTAAATCAAAATATTCATCGCAGAGAATTTCGACACCTTCCATTTTTTGGTGATTAGCTTTGTTCTTTCCTTTTGGACGCCTTACTCTCTCATCTTTTGCAGTTTTCCATATTTTGAAATACCTCATACCAGAATTGCCTTGTTGTAACTTTTTATCAAGTTCAATTATACTTTCTAATTTACCTGATTGTTGCACCCTATGTGTTTCTGTCCTGACAATTCGTATCGCTTTGTTGTAATCATTGTCAAGGCTTTCTGCTACTCTTTTTGCCATAGTTTCATATCTGTCACCGTTTTGTAGCCCTATACCTATCGTTTGTTTAATGTTATATACAATCTCGGCTCTATTTTTTTCAAGATTATCATTTAATGTCAGCCCGCTTACAGGATTGTTTACGGCATCTTTTAAAGTTTCAGGACGTACATATTTTACACTTTCAAAAACTTTTTTTAATTCTTTCGATTTACCATCTGTTTTCTTAACAGCATCTATCATACCATTAAAAGCAGCTTTATAAGTGTTATTTACAGTGTCTTTTATGATTTTATTATGCTCTGCTGTCCCTTTAATTACTTTATCTTCAACTTCACTCAAAAATCTTGCGTATCTTGCCTTTTTTTGTAAAGTTGCATAGCTTAATTCTCCGTTTTCAGCATTGTTTGCATATTCTACTCCTAAAAAACCTTGTAAATTTTTAAGAAGTCCTTTAAAAGCTTTTCTTATTCCTACCTCAGCATTGGCTTCTCTATGTTCTTGTATTCTCCTTGCTTGTGCAAGTAAATATTCTAAATCAGGCACTATTCTTCAGCTCCCGCGTTATTTTCTTCATCATCTTCTTTGACTTTATCGATTAAGCTAGGTATATCATTCTTTTCTTCTTCTATTAAGTCAAGCTCATAGTCAGGGTCATCAACAAAACTCAACTGGCTGATTGCTGTTCTTTTTGATACCACACCTGTGCTGATTAACTGTCCTACTGCTTGTGCCTCACTTAACAAATCGAGAGGGAAATTTCGAGAAAAGTCCATAATGACTTGTAGTGGCTCGATTTTAATAGTCTTTTTGGCCAAACTGTTAGCAAGTGCTTTAAACATATACACACCTGCACTAACCATCTTAGCTTGGAACATTCCGCATTTAGCTTCTAATCCTGTAAGTTTAAACTTTAGTGCCACTCCTGATGCAGTACCAAAAGCCTCATCACTTAGGTTCGGTGTCTTTGAAAAGCGATAGATATTCTTCTCAATCCTTGCTAATTGATTTGACATATATGTATCACTCATATCTTTCGTAAGGAAATATACTTTACCGTTATAAGCTCCTGTGTTGACCTGTAAAATTCCGTTTGCCTGAGCCCTTTCTATGTCATTATCATCTAACATCAGATTTTCAATAACCATATACGCATTACTGAAAGACTCAAGGTCGTTAGAAGCGTCACTTATATTTCTATCATAAGTATCAATCAGCTCAAGGACCTTTTCTGCATCCCCAACAAGTTCTTTATTATTTGCAATTCCTTGCAAAGCGCACGTATCATACATATTACGTTCTTCTTTGTCGACAAGCTCAGTAAGACCATAATAACTTGTACCTTCATAGTGTTTTATGCTGTCAGGACCGTAAAAAGCAACTTTATAATATACTGTACCATCTATAGCTGTTGTAGTGTAGTATCTAACTGCATATTTAGGCTCAGATATATCCGTATTGGATAATATCGCTGCTTCATAAGGAGCAATTGGCATAACTCTTTCAATGCCATCGTCTAAATATAGTAATCTTCCAGAATACCCACAAATGCTTGCATATTTTGTTGTTTCCATATCAACATCGTACATATTATTTCGTGTAATAAAATCACTTATAGCCTTATGAGCTTCATCTCTTAAACTCTCACCAATCTCATCTTTTGCATCTTGTGTATTACTATAGCTATATGCAATAGGTACACCTGCGAAATAACCAGTTTTAAAGTCAACTATTTCTGAAAAGAAGTCATTGTTTATCCTGTTATTTATTGCGTCCGTATCTTCAAAGCGTGGGTGTCTACCAAAAATAGGTACACCTTCTTTAACGCAAGTGTACCTATCATACAATTTCTTATTATAAATACTGTTTGGCAAATGCTTTTCAATTATCTTAGAGATAATGTAAGTATCGACTCCTTTTTTATTAATGTATTCTATCTCTGCCGTAAAATCAGGATATAGCTCCAGTTTAGTTCTCATTTTTACACCTCTTTTTATTAAACTTTGCGACTAAGTTTTTATCAAAGCCAATAAAATGACCTTGTGCTGTAACAGTAAGTCCACATCTCACGCAAACTCTTACATCATTAATCACAAACAACCTGTGACCACACATTAAAATCTCCTCAATTCTTGCTTATCACCAAATATTTGTAGTTTCTCTGTAGCATATCTTAAAGCATCAAGCAAATGGTTATCTTTGTCTACTGGTTTAGCCATTGCATTCCCATATTTGTCCTCTTGCCAATGGTACTGTTCTATCTCATTTTTGAAGTGCTGGCATTTGCTATGAATAACAATTTTGTGACCCTGTAGCCACCTTATACCTCTGTTAATGCTATCTGCACCTTTTACAACAGACATCGCCTTAATTCCGCAAGTATTCATATAATTTATAGTTTTAGGTTCTGCACTATCACACATTATATAGCCGCCGTTTACAAATTCCTTTGCCACTTTTACAAGCTCATCATCATTCATACCTGCCTGATACCATTCGTCAAACACATATATAATTTTTCTAGCTTTGTCATAATGTATTTTAATCAGTGCGTTTGGGTCAGAGGCATATCCAAAGTCACAACCCATATAAATATTATCAAAATGCTGTATCATATCTGACAAGTCAACACATTCCCAATTTTTGAATATTACATTACCTAATACGCCCCAGTTACCTAAACTGTAAACACTGTAATAGTATGGGTCCGTTTCATTTTCTAATCTATCCTTATCTTCAGGAGTAAGCATATCATTATCTTTGTATGTAGTCTTTAATATGCAAACATTATCGTCCTCATAGCTGTTCTTATTATCTTCCCAACCACTAAAGAACTTCTTATATATCCAATGACTTTTTAATATAGGATTAAAAGCCATTACAATGTATTTGTCGTTGCTAGATATACCTCTTAGTCGCTTTGTCAACTGCATATAAGCATCTTCTTTTATTTCTGTCGCTTCTTCGATAAATATTCTTTCAAGTACGCCTTTAGCAGGTGTAATAGACTTGACTTTTTCTACATCATCAAGACCATTAAAAAGTATCTGACAACCGTTGTTAAGGCAAGTAATAACCATATCGGATTTGTTAATTTTAAACAGGCTGTTAAGCCCCATTTCAGTTATTGTTTTAACAATCTGATTATATGTACTGTTTCTTATGGTCTTTGCCACATTTCTACAGCACAACCAATTTACACCCTTTAAACAGTCTATAACGATTTTTTGACAAAGAAAAAAGCTCTTCCCACTTGAAGAGCCTCCAAAAAATATTTGTGTTGCTTGCTTTTTATCTAGCCAATCTATATATGTATCATTTATAGTAACATTTATATCCATATTTTCACCTCAAAGAGTTATATTTTTTATAAGAAACTATTGACAAGCACTATTAATTGTGCTATAATTAAACCATAGAAAGGAGGAAAGCAAATGAATATAGATACAATAAAAGACCTCTCAGAAATTATTCTTGCTCTTGTATCAAGCGTTTATATGATTGTAAACACCTACTACACAATCAAAAACAACAAGAATAAGAAAAAATCTAAGAAGTCTAAAAGAAAAAGATAGGATTGGGGCGAAAGCCCCACCTATATTCTAATTATAGCACATTCATTTGCAAAATAAAAGATGAAAATTTGCAAACCTATATTGGTAATTTTATTCGTTTTATGTATTATTGATGGCTTAAATGGTGAATTTTCCTCACCCTCAACACTAGATATTATAAAATGGTGTTGTATTATAATATCAATAACTACTTACTTTATTTGTGAAAGGATACAGAAAAAATGAAATTAAAACAAATTCGCCTCGAAAGAGGTCTTTCCGTACCACAATTAGTTGAATTATCAGGAGTACCACGCCGTACAATACAGGAAATAGAAAAAAATGATAATTGCAAAGTTCATACGGCTATTAAGCTAGCTGATGCCTTAGGCGTTACACTTGATGAACTTTGTAGATAATTCAGTAATAAAAGGCAAGGCTTAAATAGTCTTGCCTTTTGTACTGCATATATTAATATTTATAACCTTGTCATCGTCAGTAGTATTGACATTTTCAACTTTATCTCTCCATTTATCAGGTTTCCTGTTTTTAAGCCAAAATATCTGTGCGGTTGTGTCGGGGGGTATCTCCTTTTCAAGTTCTATTATTTCCCCGTCTTTTGTCACTTTCTGTTCTTTGCTTACATAACCTAAAGCCCTTTTTAACAAAGCATTTTCAACCTGAATATCTACTACCTCTTTACCCTTTTTTAGGGTGTCACTTATGTCACCATACTTCTTCTTCCATTCTGCAAGAGTTTTTCTTGATATTCCCATATTGTGAGCAATTTGTTCATCTGTTAAACCATCTCTCGCCCAGCTTTCAAGAAGCAATAGCCCTTCTGGCTCTAACCACTTCGCGTACTTACTTTTTGCCACAACTTAACCACCACCTACTATCTTTCTATAACAAAAAAGAGAACACCTTTATGGGCTGTTCCCTTTACATAATACAATGTTTAAATTTTCATACTAGCATTATACTACAGTATAATAGGACATTACAAGGACATTTTAGGACATTTTTAAAAATTTTTTTCTAAAAGCTTCAAGAGCTTTTTCGTGTAGCCTAGTAATGTGTCTATAGCTTTTTTTGTATTCAACTGCTATTGTTTCAAAATTAGGATATTTCTTATACTCAATATATTTCTTATGTAGTATATCAATGTATGTTGTGTTATCTAGCTGTTGTATCTGATTTATGATAACTTGCTTTAAATCACAAAAATCATCTATTTCTTTGTTTATCTCTTTATCTAAATCAATATATCTATCAGATTTTTTAAAACCATTATTAGCTACACTACACATAACTCTTTCTTTTTCATAGTCTATTGCTTGTACATTAAACCTAATAGATTTTAAATCCTCTAACTGGAGTATTTTTTGGTCTATACACAAATCCATTTTTTCTACTTTTTGTAAATAAACTTTAGCTTCATTATCCATCTTAGCCCTCCTTGACAAACCTAAGCAACCCACTTATAATATTTTTGTACTTATCTAGGTTGCCCTTTGGTTTGCTTGCCAGAGGGCTTTTTTCTTGCTTAAATTTCATCGTGTCGGAAATCCCGACAGATTCACAACTCAAAACTCCCCTTCCGTATAAGGCTCATTCCAGCATTTTTCACAATCATTTTCACACGAAACTTTCTTATTCAAATTCCTAACACAAAGAAAAGGGCGTCCTTTCCATATTGGAGCGTTTGGAAACATTTTTTTAAAGTGTTCCAATCTAGTTTCCACCTGATGTTCGTCAGACCATTTTTGTACGATTTTTATCGCTTCGTCAGGATACGTTCTTTCAAACTCTCCACATGGCAAGTTGGTCTTGTTGTTGTTATCACTAATCGGGCAATCTTTACAATCTATCTCACAATTCCCTGTCATCCTATTCTGCTCTTTAAGATAGTTTTCAGTATATCCGCAATCAACTTTCATTCTCATTACCCTCCAATTCAACCAACTTCTTCATGTACCAGTCAGCTTTTTTCAAGTCTTCTTCGCCATTCTTGTATAAAGCTCTTTTTCTGTACTTCCAAACATTCAGTAAACAGAAATGCTTTACTGCTTCTCCACCAAACACCGTTAGCATCTCATCTATGCACTCCATACCACCATTACAATAATGTGCTGGATGGTCTATATTGTTATTTTCCACAGCTATTCCTCCTTACACTCCCAAACATCGTTTAACCAATCTCCAATGTCTATCTTTTTTCAATCTCAAAACCTCTTTTCATTAATATTATTCTTGCCTTATCAAATTCAAAGACCGTACCAACTTTTCTACCACAACTTTGTCAATTTCAGAATCGGTTATTTCTAAAAGTTTTTGGACTTCTTTAATCATTATCAGCGTGTCAGCCATTTCTTCAACAATATTTTTTCTTGCCTTTGCTTTATTAATCTTTACAGACATATCTTTCCCGCCGGCTTCAACTCTAACATATTTTGTAATGGCTTTTGTCAATTCTGACATTTCTTCAATTAACAATATACTCCTGTTTTTAAAGTCGTAGTGTTTGGCTATGCTGTTAATTATAACTTCTATACCTCTTGTCATTCTTCAAGTCCTTTCCTAACATATGTACAAAACAACCCTCTTTACAAATCAGTATCTTTTCCCAATCAAAGCGTTTGTTTTTATTAAAAACTCTTATAAGGTACTCCATAAACTCTTTTAAATTAGGGTACTCTTTTTCCCTTTCCATAAGTACTTTGTTACCTGTGGTAACAACCACAAAGCTATAGAAAAAATCCTTACAAGGCATCCAGACGGCAACAACCTCTACTGGCATATAACACACCCACTTTTCTTATAATGCCTTACCCTTTGTAAGAACATTTTGTGACACTTGTTTATATCATCTACAAGGTCATAGACAACCGGCTGTGGCTTATCTTTAGCCACCCTAGCAACTCTACCAACTGCTTGTACCACAATGGCAAAGTCTTTGACGGGAGTAGCCATAATCAAATCAGTAAGGCAAGGTATATCCAAACCCTCTTTAGCTAGGGCAAAAGTGCTTAAAATCACTTTTACCTTTCCGGCTTTTGCATTGTTTATAATCTGCTCTCTTTCCTTTGCATTTGTACTGCCTACAAGAAGTTCTGCACCGTTTAACATATCCTTTAAAAGCCTTAAATGCCCTACTCTATCACTTAATATAAGCGCTTGCCTGTCATTTAATTTTTCAACAATGTTTCTTATAACCTCATTGCGTTTTTGGCACTCTCCTAACGATGTTAAGAATTTACTGTATATTAAAGTACCGTCTGTGTCATAACAGCCCTTAATATCATCATATGTTATTCTAGTATCAATCTTTTTCACCTTAACGGTCATAACCTTGTCACTTACGGCTGTATCTGGCACCTTATAAGCTACATTACCAAGCTGTGCATACATACACCTTTCTAGTCCGTCTGCTCTATGCAATGTGGCACTAAGTCCATACTTATGTCTTGCAGCTAAAGATGTAAGAACCTTGCTAAACTGTGTGCTTTTAGCTGGCGTGCCGGATACCCTGTGGCATTCGTCCACAATAACGGTATTAAAGCAGTATTTGTAATTATGTAAATTGAGCTTACACATTGTCTGTACAGTAGCAAAAGTAATTTCTCCTAATTCCACTTTGCCCTCTGTTATTTTGCCTAATTTATCTTTATCTAAATACTGCAAGGCTCTATTGTAGCTTTGTTTTAACAAATCTTGTGTATGGGTAAGCCACAAGGTTCTATACCCTAATCTACAAGCTAACGCAATACCCATTTGTGTTTTACCACTCCCTGCCTTACTTTGCAGAATGCCGTATCTAGCTTTTATCATTTTGCTTACTGCTTCCTCTTGGTAATCGTAAAGGGGTATTTTTGCATTTATATCTGCCTTTTCCGTATCGCTTAAATCTATAAGATACTTTAAGTGTCTAGGGTCTAAAAATCCCCTCACCTCATCATATAAGCCTATTGGAACTTGCAGTAAATTTTTGCTTTTGTGGTACCTGTATAAATACATTACTGGAGATGTATCTCCTGCCCACAATCCCATTCTTACCCTTGCAAGGTAATCAGGGTTATTCACCCTTAAATTATCTTTACAATAATTTAAAAGGCTATCGGGAGGATTTTGTATACTGACCACATTCGACATAGTCACATATGTGTCCATTCTCTACCTCCTTGTAACTTATCTGTTTCTTGCCTTGTGCTTCCCATTCTTTTATAAACTCATAACGCAACAAATAAACCTTATCACTTGCTGACTTAAACCTTACAGCAATATAGCAACCTATATTCCCACAATACAAAAAACTATTAAAAGCAAGTCTTTGATTATCTTCTATTCTATTAAAAACAAAAATATCATTTTTACAGTCTTTACAATCGTAAACAAATGCGATATTATTCCTTATAGATATAATATCAAAAGGCTGTCCGTTAGCGTTGTCCTGCACCCTGTGTACCCAACGACCTTTAACAGACAAAGCCTCTGCAAATATTCGCTCTAATTCGTTACCGTTTGCTTTATTACTTTTTAACATTATTTCACCTCATTTTCTTTAAGGGCAAATAAGGGCAAATTTAAGGGCAAAATACATAAACTCTAAAACACCAGTAATTACTGACATTACAAGGCTATTTTTCATTATTAAGGGCAAAAGGGGTATATTTTCTATTTATATATATTTTATTATTTTAATATATTTATATTTAAAATATATTGCCCTTTTTGCCCTTACCCTAGTAATTACTGGATTTTTTACGCCCTTTTTATGCCCTTAACATTCCCTTAGCAGGGCTATTTTTGCCCTTATGAATTTTCTGTAAACTCAATAGGAAGCTGTTCGTCTTTAGCTTCACTTTCAGGCATTTCAAAAAATTCAATTTCTTTTTCCTTTTCCTTTAAGCCTGTATAACAATATATTCCATAGTATTTCACACAGCCTATACCGTTCTTCTCTGCACGCTCTTTAATATTTCTTTTATTTAAAGCCTTAAAATCATTAACAACGCACCATTTCTGATACTGTGCTTCAAAGTCGGTTTTCTTTATTCTGTCTGCTTTTTCATCAGTAATTTCAAAACATTCGTCTAAAAATCTATAAACGGTGTCAAGGTTTGCACGATATTCATTCAATATCGCCTTGCTTGCCTGACAATCTGTGAATTTATATCTATTTTTATTAAGTCTAATTAAGCCATCTAAAGCCCAGAGGAAAACACCGTCAACTTCTTTCGTTATCTTGTCAATAAGTCCACCGTCTCGTTCTTCAACAGCAACTGGACTATCACAGGGGAGTATTGTCATTCTTTCAAAAATATGGCCACCCTTGTCATCAGCGAAGTATGGCAGGTCATTGCAAGAAACAAGTATACCTCCTCGGAAAACCCAATCAAAGGATTGTTTTCCTTTAAATTCTACTTTTACTCTATCGCCACCTGTAAGCTGTTTAAAACCACTGCTGTTCTCTATTGCATCAGCCTGTTGGTCGCCTACTACGTCAAGCCTTTTACCATACAAGTCCGACAGTGCAAACCTATCAGACATATTTTGAATTGGTATGTTTATAGTGTGTTCTCCACCTAATATCCTACAAATAAGGTTCAGAAAAACACTTTTACCTGTATTGCCTAATGCCGAATACAACACAAGGCACTTTTTAACCCTATTTATTGTTATATTTGAAAGCAACAAGCCTGTCCATTCTTGCAACAACATAAGTTTTTCATTATCTACAACTCCACTTTTATCAGAGCATAGCTTCTTAACAAACTTCATAAAAACAGGTGCTTGTGCGTTTTTGTCATATTTACAGTTAAGCTGTATTGTACTTATACAATCAGCACTATGTTGTACAAGCTCGCCTTTCTTTAGGTCTAAAAGACCATTTTGTAAATTTATAACACTTTCATTACTGTCAGCATAATCAAACTCATAAACATTTTCTCCACTACAACCTACAAGATTATAAATATTATTAAGAATAGTGTCACTTGCTAAGCCTATAGGAATATAACTTTTTATGTAGCTCTTAAATTCCTGCTTACTACACTTCTTATAAACGCCATTATCATATACATAGAAATCAGCAATATCATAACCTTGTCTTTTAAGCATTACATAACTTAAATTTTCTGTTATTGCCCTTGCCAATTTGTCAGCATTTACTTTTACCGGAACTTCTTTATTTACTATAAGCCAGTCTGCCCATTCATAGGGTAGTGATTTTAATAATCCTTTAAAATCATCTACTGAATTACCTTCATTAAAGTAGTCTGTCACATCGCCTTTTGGCTCATTTGAAGTTGTTACTACCTTAATAGCAGAAGCAACATTTCTTAAATCTTTTTTTATTATTTTACACAAGTTTCGCCCTGCATCGTCATTATCTGGAAGTATAACAACCCTTGCACCTCTAAAGTAACTTGCGTATTCTTTTCGCCAGTCACTTGCTCCACCGGCAGTTGTTGCTGTGTATCCAAGGTTTTTTAGGGTATCAACATCTTTTTCTCCCTCTACAATATAGACGGGATAGCCATTCTTTATAGCCTTTTTAACTGCATCTAGGTTGTAAAGGGTACGAGGTATACCATCAATACCCTTAACAAATTCACCATTTTGAAGTGTCCCGAAAAGCATTTTTTTACCTTCGAAACGCAACTTTAAGTAGTCTCCATAATTATAAACAGCTTCTAGCTTGCCTAAATGCTTTTCCAGTTTTGACTTCCAGTTGCTAGTTTCTACTTGTACACCGTTATTTAAGTCTGCCATTGTTAAACCAACGGCAGAAACAATATCTCTTGTGTCACAGCCTGCGTGGCAGTGCATAAGTATCTTGTCGCCCTTTTCACTTATTGTAAGTGAGTTTTCTTTATCATTGTGACAAGGGCAAGATACCTGATACGAGCTTGAACTTAGCCTTTTGGGGTTGCTAAAATAATTAACTACGCTATGTAAATTCACTTAATCACAACCTTAAAATGGCAAGTCATCATCGTCTACATCAGTAGCCGGGAAGAATCCGTTAGTATCATTCGTAGGCTGTGGTTGTAAACATTTCTTTTCCGGTACAGTAAAGTTATTGTTTTTAATATCTTCTGTAGGTAAGAAAAATCTTACTTTCACAGCAGTAGCAACCCCATTATTGCCCTGAAATTCTTCTTCACCAAACACAGCACCTACTGTCTTACCTTTAAACTGAGCTCCAAAATTATCGCCCCAGTTTATTCCTACGCCATTGCTTGCTTCAACGCTCTTACAAAAGCCTAAAAATGTGTTTATGTATTCGCCTTCTGTAAGGGCATAAACTATACAGCCCCACTTTTTGTTTGTATTGGTGTTGTTCTTATATTTTTCTGTATAAAGACCTTTGTATTCACCCTCTGCAATATCTAAAGAAATTGTTACCATTTCTTTACCGGCTTTGGATTTTGTTTCTTCTACCTGCATAATCTTGCAAATATATCCTCCAGCAGGAAGTCTTTTACCTCCACCTAACTGGTATTCATCATAATTGTTTGGTTTCTTCATTTTAAAATTCCTCCTAATTCATAATATTCTCTTATAGCTGTGTCAACAGCTTTCAAATCATTGTCAATAAGTTCACTGCTAAACATATCCGGTGGGCTTTTTGACACATCTGTTCCGTCTGTTTTGGTTTTAAAGTAATGCTTCCCGTCTTGGGTTATACATCTCAACACGATTGTAAACATACCCTCAAGACACACCTTTTCATCAAGTATCTTCCCTATTGTCTTTGGCTTATACTCTCCCATATCGTTGCATTCTTCGTGCATAAGGATATACACAATAACATCTTGTGGAAGTGTATAAATGTAATCAATCATCCTCCAGAACCTGTCGGCGATGTCGTTATAAAAACCAAATATAGCATTTCCCGTACCCTTTGCAGAATGTCCACGCATAAACATATTTGTTATTAAATATCCTGCGTCATCTATTACAACCGTTTTGACCTTAGGATTTTCACAATTTAATTTTGTCATTGCTCTGGCAATTTCGCTATATTTGTCCGTGTTTATAGCTGTATTAAATCTTTTTCTAAAGGGTAACGGCTTTCGACTTACATTAATTAAGAGTATTTCATTTTCGCCAAAATTTCTAAGGCTTGTACTCTTTCCGGAGCCACTTTTACCCATTATCAATACAGGTGTTCCCACATTAAAAACTCCTTTCTGAAATATAGTAGCATAGGCTACATGACATATCGTGACATAAATTACCTTATTGTTACAGATGCCGAATATCTAGCAAACCCTAAAACTTCTCCATCGTCTAAAGCCTGTCTGATTTTATCCTTGTCAGCAACTAAAGAAATGCTTTCTTTTTTATATTCATCAGGAATTTGGTCACTAGCCCCTACTACTAATTTATCAACCTTTAAACCATAGAGAGAAAATAATTCTGTTTTCATCTTTTCTCTGCCTGTGGCTAACATGGCTCCAGCGACAGCCTCTTTTAAGTTGTCTAATTTATTTTCAAGCGACTTTTTCTTTTTTGCCAATCTCCTTTGCTCGTTAGCAATAGCATCTATACAAGCCTTTGTGTTCTTGGCAAGCTTTCCGTACCCGTTAATTTTTTCCTTAAACTCCAAATCTAAACTTTCAAAAGTGTCTTTCAAGCATTCTGTAGATACAGGACAGTCTGGGTCGTCTATCATATCTTGTAAAGCTGCCAAATCCCCTGTTAATTCATACAATGTCGCCATTATTCCTCGTCCTCCTTAATCTCAACAATTATTTTCTTCACCTGTTTAGGCATTGCCGTCTTTCTTATGTATAGTGTTCTAATTGCATCAGTTCCACCTGTTTCTGTATATACATAAGTACCTTTTGTAGTTCTCTGTAAGTCGAATTTCGCTTTAATCATTAAAACCCCTCCAGTTTAGCTTTCTTCTTATCTATAAGACCTGCCGATTTTAACCTATTATAAAGTGTTGTCTTTGCAATGCCAGTGATTTCAGAAACAGATTTAATGCTCAGACCTTGTCCTACATATAAATCCTCAAGCTCTGTATTGCTGTAAGAATCTCCTAAATTCTTGCCTTTACCATAACTGTATGTACGAGCCTTTTCTCTTGCATCTGACAATATGTCATTTGCTGTTTTATGCTCAACCTGTTTCTGCTTTAAATCAGCAAGAACTTTTTCTTTGTTGTCAGCCTCTTTTTGAAGTTCTTCATTTCGTGCTTGCAACTTTGTTGTTTCTTCATTTACCTTATTAACAATGCAATTACAGTAATAATCTTTTAGCCTGTTTTTCTCTGTTTCTGTAATGACAATACTGTTGCCACAACAAGCTTCATTGTTTAAATTTACACAGTCTTTAATACAATTTTTCTCTGCATTAAAAATACATAATACATTTTCACAATTAATAACCATTTGACTTTTTCCTTTCTATGTTCTATAATTTAGCTATAAACATATTTCCAAACGTGTTTATATAGAGTCCTCTGCTGCAACAGAGGACTTTTCTATTTCTACCATCTGACGCACCTTTCCATTGTTCGATAACGCTTTTCTTTACTAAGCGTTATTACTTCTTGTCCTACAAAATACTCTTTTACTTTTAAAAATAAATCCCAAACGAACCATACAGCTTTTTCACATAAACCTTTAATCATTATTTTTCACTCCTTTTTAGCTTAATAGACCAAACACGCAGCCAAGAAAAACATAGCTACAATTAATAACATTTCCAAATTTAGTCCTCCTTCCTTAAGTAAAACAACTTATAAAATCGGCAAGTCTACTTTTATTAACAGCGTTTTTTAATTCCTCTGTTGAATTAATTCCGTATTTTTCAGCAATATAAATACGCATTTCCTTTGCAGATTTATAATTCAATGCTGTCTTAGTATTTTGTTTTTTCATAAAACCACCTCCCCTCAAGTTAATTATGAAATTGCTTTGAAATTCATTGCCTTTGCAACCTCTTCAGCAAAGTTTTCTTGTAACTACTTAATGCGTTTACCCCCTTTGTATTTACCACCGCCAGCATTATACTTAGCACCCTTTCTTCTATTAGTTTTTCGTGATACAATTCTTAAATTTCGTTTAGAGTTACTCCCACCTTTACTTAATGGCTTTATGTGGTCTACCTCTCTTGGGTCACCTACTTTTAGCCCCATCATTCGCCTAGCTTTGTTTCTTTCAGACCTTTCTTTGATATGTTCAGGCTTACCACCATACTCACGATATTCTTTTTTGTAGTCTCTCTTTTTTTCTGCCAAACTATCACCTCCTAAGCAATTTCGTCTTTTGAATCCGCAAACAGGTAATCAATTGAAAAGTTGTCATTTGAGAAATCCTTTCTTATAATCTTTACTGCTTCAGGAACAGTTATAGGTGTAATACTGTTCAATTTATTGTATGCGGTTTTCATAGAACAACCTAAAGCTTTCATAAGACCTTCATTTGGGTCGATATTTTTTCTTACATATTCTGCTTTTAAATTAGATAACATAAATTTTACCTCCTTTTATTTCTTAATTACCGTATTCGGTAACCTGTAATCATATATTATTACATAATTCGGTAATTGTCAAGGGGAATTTTAGAAAATATTTACCTTTTTCGGTAAATTAATTATTGACAAACCATTTTTATTGGTGTATATTAATGTCAAAGGAGGTATAGAGATGTATGAATACAATGAAATGATAGATAGACTAAAAAATTTCATTGATGAACGAAAAATTAGCATTAAACAATTATCAGAATTAGCAGATGTTCCCTATAGAACTCTTTATAAGATTATTACAAAAGAAACAAAAGAGCCATCGGTTAATATAATGATAAGAATTGCAAAAGCATTAAATATAACTACAGACAATCTCATTTTCGGAAAAGATACCAAATGCGATGTAAATGATTTAAACCACACTGAACAGAAATTATTAAGTGATTTTCGTTCTTTAAATAAACAAGGTCAAGAATACATATTGCAAACGCTTGATATGGCAAAAGACAGATATAAAAAATCTGATTATATTTCCGACTTGGAAAATATAAATTAAATAAAAATATAATAAGAGGTTATAATTTTAATGAGGTGGCTTTAATGATTGATATTGAAGTATTAAGGAAATATTATAACGACGATATGGTTATAGTTTCCGAACACGCATCAGAACGATTTAGACAAAGAAATATCAAGGCTCGTGATATAAGACAAGCCGTATTTAATGGAGAAATTATCGAACAATATCCTGATGATTTCCCTTTCCCCAGTTGTTTGATACTTGGTAAGACAACTAATGGAAAGGATATTCATATAGTAATGAGTGATGAAGGAAGTATGAGCAGAATAATAACTGCCTATTATCCTGATAAAGATAGATGGAGTTCAGATTTTAAAATAAGAAAGGAGAATGTTTAATATGAAATGTTTAGCTTGTAAAACTGGTACTATGACTGAATCAACAAATACTTATTTTGCTGAATTAAAGAACTGCTATATCATTATTGAAAATGTTCCTTGCTTAAAATGTGACCAGTGTGGCGAAGTATTTTATAAAGCTTCAGTATTAGAGAAGATTGATGACATTATAGAAAAGATTGAAAATATTTCAAGTAAAATTTTTATTATGGACTACAAGACTGCTGCATAAATTATATAACTAAAAAGGCATTAGATACTGGAACTATCTAATGCCCATGTGGAAGATTTTATAAAACCATCAACCCTCCGAAATTATTATAACAAATATGTATTATTTTGTCAAAAAATGTTACTTAAAAAATAGATACTATAATTCGACATTTTTCGACAAAAAATTATACTAAGGAGGGGCTTATTATGAGCAAAGATTTATTTAACAAATTAAACGAACTGTCACATCGCATTGATAAGTTAAAGGAACAAACCCAAACGGAGGAAGCTACAAAAATGTCTTTCATTATCCCGTTTTTTTCTACTTTAGGATATGATGTATTCAATCCTTGCGAATTTGTTCCAGAGTTTACTGCCGATGTTGGGATTAAACAAGGCGAAAAAGTTGATTATGCTATAATTAAAGATAATTGCCCTATTATACTAATTGAAGCAAAACATTGGAGAGAGAATTTAGATAACCACACAAATCAGTTATATAGATATTTTAGTGTAACTAATTCTAAATTTGGAATTTTAACCAATGGTATAGAATACAGATTTTATACTGATTTAGAAGAAGCTAACAAAATGGATACCCAGCCATTTTTAATTATCAATCTTGAAAATTTAAAAGAAAGCTCAGTTGCACAGTTAAAGAAATTCACAAAAGACACTTTTAATGTTGATGATATACTTACATCAGCAGAGGAATTGAAATATACAAATTCTATTTCGACTTATATAAACAAACTTTATAATGAACCTGATGAAGAGTTTGTAAGATTTGTGCTGAAAGAAGTATATTCAGGACAAAAAAATCAGAATGTAATTGAAAAATTTACACCTATTGTTAAAAAAGCATTTAATTTGGTTGTAAGTGAATTAATTAATGATAAATTAAAAACAGCTTTCGAGGAAAACGCTCCAAAAGTTGAAATTGCTGCTACATCAGAACCTGAAACAGCTCCAGAATTAGCTCCAGAAAAGGGCTCAAAAATCGTTACAACAGAAGAAGAATTACAGGCTTTCTATATTATAAGAGGTATTCTTTCTGAAATAACTGCTGTTCAAAATATTATTTATAAAGATACAGAAAGTTATTTTGGTATCTTGTTTACAAACAATGTTAGAAAATGGATTTGTAGACTTAAATTGAGCGATAATCGAAAATTACTTATTCTCCCTAACCCTGAAGATGTAAAGAGTGATATTAAATATACTTTAAATAATATTGATGACTTATATAATTTTAAAAATGAATTAAAGAGTTCTTGTAGTCGTTTCGTTTCAAAGGAGTAATTAAATGGGATTTAGATTTAGAAAAAGTTTTAAAATAGCTCCGGGAGTAAAGCTAAACATAAATAAAAAAAGTTTCGGCTTAACAATCGGTAAGCGTGGAGCACACTATACTATTAATTCAAAAGGTAAAAGAACTACATCTATAGGAATTCCTGGGACAGGTTTAAGCTACACAAGTACAAGTGGTGGAAGAAAAAAGAAAAAGGCAAAAAATAGCACAACCAAAAATTATACTTCCAAACAATATACTACTGTTAGCCAGAATACATATAATATAACTCAATCCACTAAAGCCAATTTAAGTCCTGAAACGAAAACTTTATATCATTATATTTATCTAATCGCTGGTATTTTTCTAATAATATGGGGATTATTAAAAGCTATATTTACCCCTGGATTTATTCTTTTTGCACTACTTGGACTCTATTTAGTTAAGAAAAGCCGTCAATATACAAATGGTATAGAACAAGACAACACAATGCAAGAAGAAAATAAACAATCCAAAAATATCAATATTTTAGACGGAGCTCAAAATATGAACGAAGTTAACCATATACTTAATATACCTGCATATATTAGGCAATTAGAAGAAACTATCACTTTAATACAAAATTCCAAAAATGCAGATACAGTTGTTTCAAGACTACAATTTTTGGAATCTCTTCGTGATAAACTAAAAGCCACACCATACAGCGAACTTGATAATGTTATAAATAGCATAAATAAAGTTCTGGATAATAAAATAGGCTTGATTAATATGGCAATACAACGAAACCTTGATAGCGAGCTTGAAAAAATAAGGGAATTAAAAACCGAAAAAGGTAGATTGAATAGATTAAGTCGTTTCTTTGAAGCGATGAGAACTATTGAAAATCTTCCACCTGAAAATATTAGTTTTATTGAACAATTAGAACAAAATACACAAATTAATTAAAGCAACAAAAAAGTCCCCTGCTACTAACAGAGGACCTACACTGACAATCCAATGCTACCAACAAAGGATTGTCAAAGTACCATACAAGGCAGATGCCCTGATATAATACCAACCACAAAGATATTATATCACTTAAGCACCTGTTTTGTAAAGGTGTTATTTTTATACCCAAAATACAGGAGAGTGATATAATATGAAAAATAAAATAGCAGTATATATAAGAGTATCGACAACACATCAGATTGATAAAGAAAGTCTACCCTTTCAGCGTCGAGAGCTTGAAAACTATGCCAAATATGTTCTCAACATTGATGATATGGAATTTTTTGAGGACGCAGGCTATTCCGGTAAAAATATTATGCGACCTGCTTTTCAATCTATGATGTCAAGAATAAGGCTCGGAGAGTTTTCTCATATTTTAGTTTGGAAGATTGACAGAATAAGCAGAAATATTATTGACTTTGCAAATATGTTTGAGGAACTTAAAAAGTTAAATGTAACATTTGTATCAAAAAATGAACAGTTTGACACATCTTCTGCCATAGGCGAAGCAATATTGAAAATTATACTTGTATTTGCAGAGCTTGAAAGAAATTTAACTGCCGAAAGAGTTTCTGATGTTATGATAAGCAGAGCATCTACAGGTCAATGGAATGGTGGGCGTGTTCCTCTGGGCTATAATTATGATAAAGAGAACCACACCTTTACAGTCAATCAACAGGAAGCTGAAATTGTAAAATTTATTTTTGATTATTACATAGATAACGGCTCTATGGTTTCCCTTGTAAATGCTTTAAAAGATAAAGAAATAAAGACTAGGACTAACGGAGCTTTTTCCCTTTCAGCTGTTGCTACTGTTCTAAACAATATATTTTATACTGGAAAATACAGATATAATTACAGAAAACAAGGAGATAGACAGCAAGTAAAGCCCGAGTCTGAATGGATTGTTATTGATAACCACCACCCTGCTATAATATCCGAAGAAGTTTTTAAAAGAGCCGAAGAAATAAAGCAAACTAATTTACGATTGAAAAATGAAAAAGGTAAAATTGTTAAGAAAAATAATATTCACTTGTTTGCAAACTTATTGGAATGTGATGTGTGCCACAATAACTTTTCATCTTCTTTAGATAGACCAAGAGTAAATCAAGGTGGCTATAGACACTCTATGTATAATTGTTACGGCAGAAGAATTGGAGCTTGTAAATCAAAGTATGTAAGCGATGTATATTTAGGCAAATTTGTGTTTAACTACATAGCGAATTTGTATAAGGCATACTGTTCATTTGGAAAATCTACTACATTTGAAACCTTTAAGAAAAAGATGTTGAGAGGTAATATTTTTTCTGACATAAAAGAAGTTACCAATTTAGAAGGTATTTACAATATCTTTTGTTCAAAGTATAATGATAAAGCAACAGCAAATATTATTAATTATAAAAATACTCAACAGGATTTGGGAAATGAACTTCGTATTGCCCTTAGCGAAAAAGGTAAATATGAAAGAGCTTTGGCTCGTTTAAAAGATGCTTATTTGTTCTCTGATGATGCTATGACCCAAAATGAATATATCAGTCAAAAACATAGTATAGAAGTAAAATTAAGTGCTACAAATAAGAAGCTGGATAAGTTGCAAAGTAAGGACGATACACCTTTTGATGATGTAGAATTTTTAAATATTCTATCCTATTTTATTTTAAATCAGAACTTACAGGATAAAAGAGAAATTGATTTTGTAGATTTTATAACTTCCGTAGATAAGAAAATAATATCAGATTTTGTACATAAGATGTTTGTTAAGTTTATAATTTCTAAAGGTAAAATTAAATCAATGACATTCAGAAACGGTATTACAAATACATTTGTCTATGATGATTAAAAGTTATAAATATTTATTTTTATGAATAATACTGGTTACCATAACTGTTGGTGACGCTATGTTTTTAAAAACAAATGCACCCAAAACAGGTAAGTTCAGGGTTTAAAGATTGAGTTGAATAAACATATAACCAAATTATTCATTAAAAGTAGGTTTAAATCGCCCTATTTTTACAAAAGTTTGATTGAATAAAAACTTTATATTTTGTATATTTATAAAAAGGAGATTGCTTGAAATAACCAATCTCCTTTTAGGTATTAAAAAAGCACTCTTGAATTTACTTCAAAAGTGCTTATTATTATATATCCCTTTTTATCTGTTCTAAATATCGTTTGTAACTTTCTTGTGCTTCCGGTGGTGCATCTTCTTTTAATCTAGGAACAAGGTTTTTATCTCTATACCACCAATCTTTATTACTCATCCAGTAATGTTCTAATATTCTCATCAAATCATCTCCTTAAATAATTCAATAACTTAGGATTTAACATACTTAAACTTGTGAATTACAATTTACAAGTTAAGATAGGGTTATTAAAAGTTGAAAAACATATTATTTTTTAGATTTTATCATTTTTAATCTTCATCGTCTGAATCTACTACATCATACATTTCTACTTTTGAAAGAATATAGTCTACATCTGCTTGCATTTGTTTATGTTCTTCTTCTGATAAGTCATCATCATATACACCGTCTAAAAATCTAGGAATGTGATGACACAACTGGTTATGCACTCTCTTTTCAAGTATATTATGTCTTATCTCATATTCCCCTATGGTAATTATCCATATTGCTAGAGAGGTGCTATCTTTAATCAACAAATCATCATCTTCATCTGCCATCCAGTTAGTAATCTTCTCAGCTGTTTCACAACCTTTTCTCCCTAAAAGATTAAAGCAACCTATTACACCATCTTTATAATCTTGATATGTTAATTCAGGGTCTACACGCATATTACACCCATTCCCTTCTCTTAAAAACTTGTTAATTATTAAAAATCGTTTTATGATATATCCCTTTTTTTCTGTTCTAAATAATGTTTATAACTTTCCTGTGCCTCTGGTGGTGCATCAGGCTTAATCGTAAATGTTCCGTTTTCTCTTTGAATTATCCAATCATCATTTGACATCCAAAATAAGTCCAACTTCCTCATAATATTCCCCTTTTCTTGCCTTTATCTATAGTAGAATAAAGTATTTTGCTATAAACTATTTTATAACATAAAAACAGATTTACATTTTTCTCTATATGTGGTACTATGTATATGAGGTGTAAAAATGATATTATAACAAAGTTCAATAATTATGTATTGTACAAATATAATAATAATATCATATAGTAGATATGAAAAAGCAAATTATTCAACTTATTATAAGTATAATTAGATTAATATGGTCAATAGCTATGTTAATCTTCATAGTGATGTTATTTAAAGATATTATAACTGGGTTATTATAATAAACCTAGTTTTTTACTGTATTTTCTTTCCATATACATAGCATACATCAGAATCTATAGTAATTTTATTATTCCAAACAATACTACTATCAACATTGTGGTCAATATCCCACGAAACACAATGATTATCGTCTACATATACTCTACTAAAATTACTTAAACCAGCAAGATTTTCAAAAACTGTGTCCTGTTTTATAAGTGGAGCAACATCATATAGCCTTTTTTCTCCGTTATCAAAGCCCAAAGTAATGGTATAATCATCATTAGCAACAACAGACACTATCGTTCTTCTTCCCTTTGAAAAATATTCTGCCATTTCAATATTAAAGTCTTGTGATAAATAATACTCAATATTTTTACCCATTAATTATACCCATTTATATACTTACAAACTACTTTTTCTTTCTTGCCAAATACACTAAGCAACCTAAAGCTATGGCACAAGCTGCTACAGAAGCCAAGCCCAAAGTTGTTATACCATTTATAATCAAAGTCATAACATTCAAAATTAAAAGTACCACTAAAAATCCTACACTAAATCCCTTATCCATTGTTTTCTCCTTATCATTCTTATTATTTCTTCTATTATATTATAAACGGGAAGTATTATCAATCTTTATTTTCTTAAATCCCTGCCTATAAAATTTATTTCCCTGTTAGGTATATCTACTGTTATATTATCCCATTGGAGGTATTGATTTTTACTAAAGGTTTTTGCCACATAGTCTATGAAATCTTGGGCTGTATTATATATTTCCTCTTTATACTTTATTACATCATAGTTTTTGGTCATAACTATCCAAAAGCCATAGTATTTGCCACAATCAAGTTGTCCCCATTGGCACAGTAAAATAATATCCATAATTCCTCCTTTCTAAAGTGTAACATGTATTTATTTTATTTCATGTTACAGTGTAACCCCAGTAATTAAGCCACTTTGGAGGCTATATAACATGTAACATCTAATGTTTTTTAATACACATTACTTTTTTAATATATCATCGTTTTTGATAATGATATAAAAAATATATAGGGTATATGTAATATTTTATGTTTAGATGTTACAATCTCTTGAAAGTATAGTATTTACTGGTGTTTTAGCGTAACATGTAGTGTAACATGTAACATCTAAAAAGGTGTTACATCATCATTTATGTCTATTTCATAAAAATCGTTTACTTCTTCTTTTTCGTCTATATTGCAGTTTAAATGAAACTCTACAAAACGGCAAGACCTACCATTAAATCTCTTAGTTATAGAATAAGTTTTTTGAGTATCATATTTTTTAGAAGTTATAATACCCTTTTCAGCAAAATAATTCATACTCTTTCTTGCTGAAAATCCATTGTCTTTTAAAGCCTTTTTAAGTAATGTTGGCAAAATATATGCTTTATCGTCATTAATAAAGCCTAGGCAATTGCTACGAGCATTTAAGCCAAAATTATCCTTATTAGACAATATCCAATCCACTACAAACTGTTTGGCATTTTCGTTTACATCATTTTCTTCTTCTGTAAACTGTTGTGATAATATTTCCTTTGCCATTTCCAATGCTTTATTCCAGCTTGTACTATTTATATTCAGTTCTTCTTGATTTTCAAACAGCCAGCAATCGCATAAAGCATCGGCAAGAGCCACCAAACTTATAGAAGAAATATGGCTACCACTATTATTCTTTGACATTTTATTAACTTCCTCTGTCATTTTTTCATACAGCTGAACCAATTTTTCTTCTGTACAATTTACAATATGGTTGATATAGTCATTACCAGCCCAACCATAGTTAATGGCTGTCTGTCTATGTATATTACTGGCATCTTCTTCATTATCAAAAGGTGCTCCATATACTTCAATAGTTCTAGTGCTTACACCTGTTTGGCTTGTTGAAGTGGATATAGGTTCTTCCCCTGTAGCTATAGCAACTGTTCGCCATTGTTGGGTATGTTGCAACCCGCCACCTTTATTACCTCTTATTCTGCCCTGTCCTCCGGAAATCATATAGACTATTTTTTCAAGAGAATTTTGGGAATACAGACCATTACCGGCAAGCTGTCTTTCATCAATGCCTAAAGGCAAATCACAATAAAAACCAGCCATTCGTTCTAAACCGACTTGTGTAGCATTGAAATTCATCATTAATGCCTCAGGCTCTCCCCAAACAGAAAGTGCCGACTTTAATGCTGCCGTTTTACCACCTTTACTGCCACCCCAGTTGTATACAAAGAATATTCTGTGCTTTAATATTTTAAGAAGCGGTGCTGAAAATGATGACGCCAGTATAAACCTAAACTTGTTTCGCTGTCTATGGGGCTGTACCATAGCTTTCCAGTCCTCATAACTACCACTTTGACAATAGGCATTTACCAAATTTTTCTGTGACATATCTATATCAATTTCAAGTTCCTTACTGCTTGGTACAAAGTATTTATTATGCCAACCAAAGGAATTTACACAATCTATTTTTGGTATAAGCTCTAAATTTTCACTTTCCAAAGCTGAAAGGTATTTTACAAGATACTTTGCATTTTCACTTGTAACAGTACAGCCCATATCAGCTAATACTGTAATGCCTTTTGATGTAAATATTGTACTTCTTGTAAACTTTCCACTATGCCAAATGTTATCCCTTTTAAATGAAATTTCTATTTTTTCCTCTCCAGTTTCAAGAGTTCTAAGTCTTTTGCTGATTATTATTGGTGTTCTGCATACAAGTTTCTTTTCTCCCGTTTTGCCATTTACACTAAACACACCGTCTTCACAATAATACCAGTTTAATGGCTGTTTTAATGGTATAGGTTGCCCTACTATTGTCAATGTATCTCTGTCAGCAAATATATCGACTTTCTCACATTTTTCCATAGCCTGTAACAGCATTTCTTTTGATTTTTCTTTGCCATTGTCTATGTACAGTTGTGACGGGTCTTTTGCATTAAATTTGCCACAAGAAAATACATAAACATCGTCTTTAAAATCTATTTCTTTAAGGCAATTTACAACCTTATTAAAAAAAGTTTCTCCACCGGTGTCAGGCTCTTGATGTATGTACACTTTTAAGCCTCTTAAAAACTCTCCATATTCATTTTTAAAAAGGCTTGCACCAGCTACACCTAAAGCCGGCAATCCCAAATAGGTCAATGTTTGGGTGTCGCTTTCTCCCTCACATAAAATTACATAGCCCATATTTTTAATGTTTGTCAAACTCCACAGGTTGTAAAGGCATATTTTGCCACTAGAGCCTTTTGCCCACCTAAGTTCTTTGTTATTAAATCTCTTTCTAAATGTTACCTCTATCATATTTTCATTATAATAAGGCATTTTTACATATTGTCTGCCGTCATAGTTATTGCCTGTCTGAACTCCGTAATGATTTTTAAGCCATTCTACAGGCAATCTTTTTTCAAAGCAGTAGTCCTCAATAGTATAATCATTGGTATATTTATTGTATTTTTTCAAAATCTCCTTGTAGGCCTCCTTTTCCGTAATATTGTAATATCTACTATAAAAATTAATGTAATTGCCCTTTATATTTTCAGTAAAACAAATCCATTGACCAGTTGTTAAATCAACTGAAAAACTGGGGTTACTGTCATTATGAAAAGGACAAAGTCCTATTAATCTATTTCCACTAATTTTGCATTTTTTGATTATAGATGAATATTCTTCTCTGTAATTTACAAAATCGTCTATATTTAAAACTTTATTTAACATCTTAAAAACCTCCTCTCGTTAAATAAAAATTTTATAATTGAAGCATAGCTCAAGTTGTATGACATTTCGTGACATAATTTTTTAAAAATGCAAAGTTTTCTAATCTAATTTTAATTTTAGATTAATAGCACCCTAATTCACTTAATATATAATTAAAACAAATTTATGGAGGAGTGATTATAATTGATAAAGCCTAACATTGGAAAGAAAGGAAAAATTGCTATAGCTACTGGTCTTGCGGTGGTTTTGGCTATAGGAGGAAGTTTAGCTTATATTCACAACAAAAAATCTAAAAAGCCAGATTTTGGTGGTGGCAAAGATATGTTTACTGAAAAAGTTCAAAAAGGTAGCATACAGGAAACAGTTACTGCCAGTGGTACAGTTGCTCTTGAAGACGAAACAAACATTTATGGCGAGGCTGACGGATACAAGATTAAAAAATTCCTTGTAGAAGAAGGCGACACAGTAAAAGCTGGTCAAAATGTAGTTGAATATGATGTAAAGGACACAAAAACAGATATTGAAAGCAAAATAAGAGATGCTAAGAGAAATATTGAAAACGGTAAACTTGCTCTTGAAGCAATAACTACACCGAAAACTCAAGCTGAAATAACAAAGCTAGAAAATGCGGTATTTACACAGCAAAAGGCTATTTCTGATGCACAGACTACATACAATGCCTATGCTACAAAATTATCAGCACAGCAAACTACAATAGACAATGCCAAAAGAGATATTGATACAGCCAACAGGGATTTATCTCAAGCTCAAAGTGACTTGTCACAGGCACAGAAAGACGAAAACACATACAAACAGCTTTTATCTGCCGGTGGTGTAAGCCAATCTGAATATGACAACTATGCCAATGCTCTTGAAAAGGCTCAAAATACATACGAAAATGCTAAAACTTCTGTAACAAAGGCACAGGCAACATACACAGACGCCAAAAACAGTTACAATGACTTAGTAAAAGAAAGAGATAACAAAAAGTTAGAGATTACTTCTGCTCAAAAAGCTCTTACACAGGCACAACAAGAATTAAAGGCTGCCAAAGACCCTCTTTCTGATGAGGCAACAAAAATAAAATATGACCAGCAGGTGTTGACAAACAAAGGCTTGGAGGACGGTTTATCTGACTTAGAGGAAGATTTAAACGATTTAGTACAGTATGCCACTACTCCAGTTGACGGCAAGGTTACTGAAATACCTGTTGATGAAAATTCTCTTGTAGTAGACAATACAATAATGGTTAAAATTGCAAACCTTAACAACCTTATTGTAAATGCAAACATTGAAGAATATGATGCACCTCAGATTAAACTTGGGCAAACAGTAACTATGACCTCTGACGGTTTAGAGGGAAAGACTTATACTGGCAAGGTTACAAAAATTTCTACAAGTGCCAGTGATGCCTCTACCAACTCCGGTACTGAAACAGTTGTTCCTATTGAAATATCTGTAGACAATCCTGACGGTGTTTTAAAATCAGGATTCAACTTAGACCTTGAGATTATGGTTGTAGACAAAAACGATGTGTTGACAGTTTCTACAAATGCTGTAGCTAAAGACGGCAAGGAAAATACACAGTATGTATACAAAGTAGAAAATGACAAACTTGTGAAAACTACTGTTAAAACCGGTGACGAAGGCGACTCTACTGTTGAAATAACTTCCGGTCTTAAAGACGGCGACCAAATTATATCTTCTAACAGCGAAGAAATAAAAGACGGTATGACATTAGAAGAATTTAAGAAAGCTCAAATGGAAAAACAACAGAAAGCAAAGGACAGCGAAAGTGATAATGGAGGGGACAAGAACAATGATAAAGGTCAACAATCTGAAAAAATGTTACAGCCAGGGGGAGCTGGAGGTCCAGGCTTTGGCGGGGGTGGACCTAGAGGTTAAAAAAGGCGAATTTGTATCTATAATGGGTTCTTCTGGCTCTGGTAAATCCACATTGATGAATATTTTAGGCTGTCTTGATAATCCGACAAGTGGCGACTATATTTTAGACGGTATAAACATTTCAAAGGTAAAGGACAGCCAGTTATCCCAAATAAGAAACAAAAAAATCGGCTTTGTTTTCCAAAGTTTTAACCTACTGCCTAAATTAAATGCCCTTGAAAATGTAGAACTTCCTATGGTTTATGCCGGTATTGATTCTGCTACAAGAAGAAAAAAGGCTGAAAATGCCCTTGAATGGGTTGGTCTTGCTGGAAGAATGAAACACAAGCCTAATGAAATGTCCGGTGGTCAAAGACAGAGAGTTGCTATTGCCAGAGCTTTAGTAAATGACCCTGCAATTATATTGGCTGATGAGCCAACTGGTAACTTAGACAGTAAGTCCACATTTGAAATAATTGACATTTTTCAAAGATTAAATGAAGGTGGAGCGACTATTGTTATGGTAACTCACGAACCTGATGTAGCTGAATACACAAAGCGGATTGTCACATTTAAAGACGGACACAAGATAGGTGATGAAATAGTAGAAAATCCTAAAATTGCCGGAGGTGAAATGTAATGCAATTAAGTGAAAATATTATGTCGGCTTTTAGAAATGTATTTTCAAACAAGATGCGTACATTCCTCACTATGCTTGGTATAATAATTGGTATTGCTGCGGTTATTGCCATTACTTCCATTGGTAATGGCTCTCAAGCACAGATTACTGAACAGTTTGATTCTCTTGGTGTAGGTAGAATGACTGTTTCACTCAGAAATAATTCCCCTAGAAATATGTTTTCTAGCGATGCTTTAAAGTTAGATGATTATGAGGAATTAAAAGCCATAAAGGGAATAAAATATATGAGCCCTACTTATTCAGCAAGCTACTATTCAGTAAAATTACTTGACCCAAAGGAAACTAACACAGCCTCTATTACTGGTGTTGGTGGGGACTATTACAACATAATGAGCCCTACTCTCCTTTATGGCACATACATAAATGAAACAGATGTAGACAACAAAAGCAAAAATGTTGTAATTACAGATACTACAGCTAAAAAGGTATTTGGATATTGCGACCAAAGTGTTATTGGTCAAAAGATTACTATTAAAACTTGGAAAGGTTCATTAAAATATACTGTTAAAGGCATTGTTGAAGATACTAATTCTTCTTCTATTGATGCCTCAGAAAACGAATATCCGGAAGAAATGGTTATTCCTATTTCTACAGCACAACGATTATTTAACAACAAAACCCTGACAAACATTACTTTAGTAGCTGAAGACCCTGACAATACAGACGATTTAGGCGAGGAAATTGTTGCAAAACTTGATGAAATACACGAAACAAGTGAAAAATATACTTGCGAATCAACTACCGCACAGCTAGAAGCTATGAACGAAGTAACCGGTACAGTAACACTTTTAATAAGCGGTGTTGCTGCCATTTCTCTTATTGTAGGTGGTATAGGTGTAATGAACATTATGATGGTAACTGTTACTGAAAGAACAAGGGAAATTGGTATCAGAAAATCCATAGGTGCTAGAAACAGAGATATTATGTTCCAGTTTGTAGTTGAGGCCATAATACTGACTTTTATGGGTGGTATACTGGGTATTCTATTTGGCTGGGGTGCCGGATTTTTAGCTGGCAAATTAATGGGTATGGAGGCTGTACTCTCTGTTAAGTCTGTTATTATAGCTGTTGCCATATCTAGTGCCATTGGTATTATTTTTGGTGTTTACCCTGCCCGTAAAGCTGCCAAACTTGACCCTATTGAGGCTTTGCGTTACGAATAATTATACAATTTACAAAATAAATGTTGCATAAATTTTCTTACAGGTGTAAAATAATGTAAAAAATAAATGATTTGAGGTGTTTGTATATGACAATGAAAGAGGCAATTAACAAGGTTATAAAAGGTCAAAACCTTACTCTCGAAGAAGCAAAGGAAGTTATGGGGCTTATGCTTGGTGGAGAGGCAACACAGGCTCAGCTTGGTAGTTTTTTAACAGCTTTAAGAATGAAAGGCGAAACTATTGACGAAATTATTGGCTGTGCTACTGTAATGCAGGAAAAAGCTGAACATGTTCATCCTAATGTTAGCGTTCCTTATGTTGACTTAGTTGGCACAGGTGGCGACGGTACAAACACCTTTAATATTTCTACAACATCTGCCTTTGTTGCTGCAGGTGCTGGTGTACCTATTGCAAAACATGGCAACAGAGCTATTTCAAGCAAAAGTGGTGCTGCCGATGTATTAGAATGTCTTGGCGTAAACATTATGTTAGAACCAGCCAAGGTAGAAAAATCTGTTGAAGAAGTTGGCATTGGCTTTATGTTTGCTCAGACTTTCAACAAGTCTATGAAGAATGTTGGTCAGGCAAGAAAGGAAATGGGTACAAGAACTATTTTCAATATTTTAGGACCTGTTTCTAATCCTAGTAACGCTACTGCTGCCGTTATTGGTGTATTCAGCCCTACTTTGACAGAACCTCTTGCTCACTCTATGAAGGCTATGGGCGTAAAGCGTGGTATGATTGTTTGTGGTTGCGACGGTATGGACGAGATTACTCTTACTGGTACAACTCATATTTCTGAAATTAAGGACGATAATGTAACTTCATATGATATTAACCCTGCCGACTATGGTCTTAAAATTACTGACGCTGAACAGTTAAAGGGTGGCAACGGAGAAGAAAATGCTGAAACAACAAAGGCAATTCTTGCTGGTAAGGAAACTGGTGCAAAGAGAGATATTGTTCTCCTTAATGCTGGTGCTGCCATTTACTGTGCTGGTATTGCTGATACTTTGGCAGAGGGTATTGAAAAGGCTAAGGAATCTATTGATAGTGGCAAGGCTTTAGAAGTCCTCAATAAATTAGTAGAATTTACAAACAGATAATAAATATAAGGGAGTAGAAAAACAGTTCTACTCCCCTTTTTATGTGATAACAATAAAAATACCCTAGAAAAATCTAGGGCGTTTTTTACTCTATGCCAATTACATATCCATAGACAGGTTGACCACCATTAGTAACCTCTATATCCATATCGTCAAAGTTTTCAGATAAATAATCAGAAAATTCTTCTGCCATAGTTTCTGTCACTTCGCTACCGTAGTAAACAGTAATTACGCAGGCCTCATCATTTTCGTGCATCATTTTATCAACAAGATTTTTAGCTGTTGTCTGAATATCTTCATCAGTAACAACAATTTCATCATTTTCTATACCAATATAATTGCCATTTTTGATTTCAATGCCATTTACGGTTGTATCACGAACAGCAACAGTAACTAAGCCTGTATTTACTTCTGAAATTGTATCTACCATAGCCTCATAGTTTTCCTCTACAGACATATCTCCCATAAAGCCTATCATAGCTGAAAGACCTTCCATAACAGAAGTAGTATTTACGACCTTTACATTTTTATCTTCTACAATTTCTGCTGACTTTTCAGCTGCTAAAATTATATTCTTATTATTAGGCAATACAAACACATTTTTAGCATTAACCTTTTCTATAGCGTTTGTTATATCTTCTATACTAGGGTTCATTGTTTGACCACCCTGTATTATATAATCTACGCCTAAATCTTCAAAAGCCTTTTTCAAGCCATCGCCAACAGCAACAGCAACAAAGCCATATTCCTTTAATTCTTTTGGCTGTTCAGACTTTTCCAAAAGAGATGTATGCTGTAATCTCATATTTTCAATCTTAATATTTTCAAGGCTACCTATTTCAAGTGCCTTTTCCAATATTTTTCCTGGATGATTACTGTGAACATGAACCTTTATTAAGTCATCATTTCTTACGAGAACAATACTATCTCCATTTTCAGCAAGAAAGTCCCCAAATGATTTTTCTATATCATCATTAAGATTTTCGCCATTTACGAAAAACTCTGTACAATAGCCAAACTTAATATCTCCACTAACAGACGCTGCCCCTGTAGTAGCTGAAACAGGTGTACTACTCTGTGCCACTGTATTATCCTCTACACCGGATTCTACACCTAAATTTTCATAGCCACCCTCTACAATAAAAATAAGACCTTGACCACCAGAGTCAACAACTCCTGCCTCCTTTAACTGAGGGAGCATATCTGGAGTTTTTGCTAACACTTCATTAGCGTATTCAATGATTTCTTTAAGCATTACAGCTATATCTTTGTTTTCATAGCTACTTTCTACAGCTTTTTCGCTCATAGCACGAATTACAGTAAGCATTGTACCCTCTTTAGGCTTCATTACTGCCTTATATGCTGTAGCAGTTGCCATTTCAAAGGCTTTTGCAAACTCATCAGCATTTATTTCAGTTTTGCCGTTCATAGCCTTATACCAACCTCTTAATATCTGAGAAAGTATAACACCTGAATTACCTCTTGCACCTCTCAAAGCACCGTCAGATACTGCCTTTGCAACTTCTGATATATTATCTGTATCAAGATTTTCTACTGCCCTTGCAGCAGCCGTAATTGTCATAGACATATTTGTTCCTGTGTCGCCGTCAGGAACAGGAAAAACATTCATTGAGTCTACTTTTTCTCTGTTTGCTGCCAATTTATTTGCACCGTTTATTATAAAACGCTTTAAGGCAGCACCGTCAATAGTAAGCAAAATATAATCCTCCTAGTTATCTACTCTTATACCCTCAACATAAATTTTGAGTTTAGAACACTTCATACCAAGGCTCTCCTGTAATTTGTACTGAACTGTGTCGTACACAATCTTTCCTATAGCCTGTATATTTGTGCCATATTCTACTATAATATGAAGTTTTATAGAAATATCATTATTTTCATTAATTGCAATTTCTACGCCCTTTGTGAGGCTTTCTTTCTTTAAAAGATGAACTATACCATCTTTTACTGTCTTTACTGCCATACCTACCACACCGTAGCAATTTGTAGCAGCTATGCCAGCTATCTTTGCAACAACATCTTTCTCTACTGATAAATAGCCCTTTTCATTAATAATATTTACATTCATTATTTTTTCCTCCTATTTTTCAGTCATACTTTATTTATTATACCCTATTTCTAGTACATTTTCAACTACATAAGGCTACATTAAATACTTAAAAAATGCTTAAATAGTGAATTTTGTTAAAATAATGAAAAAATTTCTAAATTAACTCTTGCTTTTTATATCAAGAGCTGTTATAATAGCAAATGGTGAGTTTAAAACTAAGGAGGTGTTTATCTATGGCTAAGTGCGCAATTTGCGATAAGAGCAGACAGACAGGTCACAGAATTAGTATTAATCGTAGTCAGGTTTCAAGAAGAGCTAACAAGACTTGGAACGCTAATGTTAAGAAAGTTAAGGTTGTTGAAAACGGTACAGTAAAATCTATCAACGTTTGTACTAGATGCTTACGCTCTGGTAAGGTTACTCGTCTTTCATCAGTTAAGGGTATGTAATTTAATAAAATATACTCGGTCCAGTAGCTAAAAATGCATTGATGCTCTGGGTTGTGACATGTGAATTCACTGATATAAAAAGGCACTCGTTCGGGAGTGTCTTTTTTGTTGCCCAAATTTAAAGATAACACAAAAGAAAGGAGATTGCAATACACAATCCCCTTTTCAATCAATTATTATTTTAATCTTTCTTCTAATTCTGCTTTTCTATCTTCATATCCTGGCTTACCTAAGAGAGCGAACATATTCTTCTTATAAGCCTCAACACCTGGCTGGTCAAATGGATTTACTCCAAGCATATAACCACTAATAGCAAGTGCCTTTTCAAAGAAGTATACAAGCTGGCCAAAGTTATAAGCATCTGTCTTTTCAACTTCAAGAACCATTGTAGGCACACCACCGTCAACATGAGCAAGGAAAGTACCGGCATATGCTTTTGAATTTACATACTGTATTGTTTTATCAGCAACGAAATTAAGACCGTCTAAGTTTTCCGCATCTGTTTCTATTGTAATATTCTTCTTAGCATTTTCTACCCATAAAACTGTTTCAAAAAGGTTTCTACTGCCGTCCTGAATAAACTGACCAATAGAATGTAAATCAGTTGAGAAATTAGCACTTACAGGGAAAATACCCTTTCCGTCTTTACCTTCGCTTTCAGCGTAAAGCTGTTTGTACCATTCTCCAAACATTGTAAGAGATGGTTCGTAGTTAGCAAGAATTTCTATTGCCTTGCCCTTTCTGCCTAAAATCTGTCTAGTAGCTGCATATTTAAGGCAATCATTGTTTTCTAAGTCATCATTTTTATATGTAGCAACAGCATCAGACGCACCCTGCATTACTGCATCAATATCAATGCCAGCTGCTGCCATTGGAAGAAGACCTACAGGAGTAAGAACAGAGAAACGACCACCTACATCATCAGGAATAACAAAAGTTTCATAGCCCTCTGTGTTACACATAGACTTTAAAGCACCTCTTGCTTTATCAGTAGTGGCAAAAATTCTTTCCTTTGCACCCTCTTTACCATACTTATCTTCAATAATCTTTTTGAAAATTCTGAAAGCAATAGCTGGTTCAGTTGTTGTACCAGATTTTGAAATAACATTAATAGAAAAATCTCTATCTCCAAGGATTTCAATAATATCACTTAAATAATCAGAACTAATACTGTTACCTACGAAATAAACCTCTGGGATACCCTTATGTACTTTCTTATTGAAGTTTACACCATTAACAAACTCTAAAGCAGCTCGTCCACCTAAGTAAGAACCACCAATACCAATTACAATAAGAACTTCACTATTTGACTGAATTTTTTTAGCAGCTTTCTTAATTCTTTCAAATTCATCTTTATCATAATTGTTAGGTAAATCTACCCAGCCAATATAATCATTACCTGCACCCTTACCTGAATAAAGTAAGTCACTTGCCATTTTTACAGCAGGCTGTATCTTAGCATATTCCTCATTTCTTACAAAGTTTTCAATACCACTTAATTTTAATTTAATACCCATTGTATAACATCCCCTTAATATATATTTTATAAATTATTTAAAGTGTCAAAAGTATAACCTTTGGCTCTTAAACTATCAATTATATCTCCCAAAGCCTCTGTATTGGACTTTGAAACGGCGTGAAGTAAAAGAACAGCACCATTATGATACTTGCTCATTACTGTATTATACGCCACATCTTTGCCAGGCTGTGCTGTAGTTATCCAGTCCCTATAAGCAAAACTCCAAAAAACTGTCTTATAACCCATATTGCTAGTAACTGCTAAAGTTCTTTCACTATATTCGCCCATAGGAGGTCTAAACACCTTTGGCATAGCCTGTCCTGTTACCTTTTCAAAGGCTTGGGCTGTTTCAGTAAGCTCATTTTTTAACTGTGAATCAGATAAAGTTGGCGAACTTAAATGCTTTACAGAGTGATTGCCAACTAAATGTCCCTCAGCCACCATTCTTTTTACAAGCTCTGGGTCAGATTCAATATACGGTTTAGTAACGAAAAAAGCAGCTTTCACATTCTTAGCTTTTAAAACATCTAAAATTTTAGATGTATAACCATTTTCATAGCCCTCATCAAATGTAAGATATATTTTCTTCTCATTTGGATTACCTACATAATAGGCATTGTATTTATTTAGGGCAACTGAGCTATTTCCCTGAGGTTGTGTATGATTATTATTTGCTACAAAATACCAACTTTGCTTCGTATTGGAAAGTTTTGAAGTATCATAGTTTGTAGGCTCAATATTTATACCATAGGAACTAGCCTTTCCCATTTCATCTACTGATTTTTCCGAAGTTTCTACAATATTATATAAGTTATTTCCAGCATCAAAAGCAGTATTTACACCACCAGTTATGCTATTTATTGCAGTAGCTCCTAAAACCATAGCAGATACAATTGTTGAGTATAATTTCATATTCCTCCTATAGTTTTGTTACATTTACAATTTCTATGTCATCATAAGTTTGTGGGTCAGAAATATTCATTTTAAATGTAATCAAAACATTATCTCCACTATTTAAGTTAATTTTAATATTTTTTACAGGCAATGTAATTTTAGAACCTTTTTCAGTTTCCATTACAAGGGTATCATCTTCCTTTTTATCTACAATACCTGAAATAGAATATTCTCCACTTTTTTGTGTAGGTATTGCCTCATCGACAACAGATTTTACACTATCCTTTTCTACTTCAGTAGCTACTGTAGATGCCCTTGTAGTTTCGACACCGCTTTGTTTATTAGTATTACAAGCTGAAAATCCTAAAAGAGAAGCACCTATTAAGGCAAAAATTATAAATTTTTTCATATATAACCCCTCCTTTTTATGTAAATATTATAACATATGCTATATTATTTTTCCATATATATTTTTAAATTAGTGAATTTTTTTATTTCAAAGAAAAACATAAAAATTGTAAATGTGACAAATTGATAATATAATAGATTTATTTATAAGAAGAATTTTATATTACAAAAAGGCACAGACAATATCTGTGCCTCTTTGTATATGTACTCTAAGCAAAAATTACTTTAAGTCGCCAGTCTTTAACCAATCCTGGTCATCGTAATCTTTATTTTCGCCTACCATACCCCAGATGAAAGTATATGCCTTTGTACCAACACCAGAGTGGATTGACCAACTTGGAGAAATTACAGCACTTTCGTTCTTCATAACGAGGTGTCTAGTTTCGTCTGGTCTACCCATCATATGGAATACAACATTGTCATCATCCATATCGAAGTATAAGTAAACTTCCATTCTTCTTTCGTGAGTGTGACATGGCATAGTGTTCCAGTTAGAACCTGGGTCAAGCTTAGTCATACCCATAGCAAGCTGACATGAACCGTATTCAACGCCATCTCTTTCAGATAATCTAGCGAATACTTCGTCATGAATGTACTGGTTGATAGTTCTCTTGTTACAATCTTCAAGAGAGCCAAGTGGCTTGTGGTTTGCATCATCATACTGAATAAGTACAGTTGGGTAATTTCTGTGAGCTGTAGCACTATTCATATAGAACTTAGGTGGGTTCTTAGGGTCTTTAGCTGAGAAAGAAATTTCCTTTGCACCCATACCAACATAAATAGCTTCGCTATTCTTAACTTCGTAATCCTTACCGTCAACAGTAACGATACCGTCGCCACCGATATTGATTGTACCAAGTTCTCTTCTCTGTAAGAAGTATTCAGCTGCTAATTCCTTGCTACCTTCAAGCTTTAATGCTTCAGTAGTTGGGCAGATACCACCAAAGATAATTCTATCATTGTGGCTATAAACAAGCTTCATTTCGCCAGGAGTGAATACCTTTTCAACTAAGAAATGGTCTCTTAACTGCTGTGTAGTGTAATGCTTAACATCATCAAAGTGATTTGAATATCTTACTTCTAATTTCATTTCTAATCCTCCATAAAAATAATATATTTAGATAAAGGCTGAAAGCTTTACGCCCTCAGCCTTTACAAGTTGCCGATAGGCAACACAATGTGAGAAATAAATTATCTCTGAACACGACCTGAACCGTCGCCACCAGCTAATGCTTCTACATCAGCTCTAGTAACAAGGTTGAAGTCACCAGGGATAGTGTGCTTTAATGCAGATGCTGCAACAGCATATTCAATAGCTGCCTTCATTCTGTCAACAGGAGCCTTGTCCTGGTTGTCAAGAAGACCACAGATAAGACCACCAGCGAAAGAGTCACCGCCACCTACTCTATCAACGATAGGGTTGATTTCGTATCTTCTTGAACGGTAGAATTCACGAGATTCGCCATCCATGATACAAGCAGACCAACCGTTGTGAGAAGCAGAGAAAGATTCTCTTAATGAAGAAATAACAAACTTGAAACCAAACTTGTCGCACATCTGGTTGAAGATATCCTTGTAACCAGCCATTTCTAATTCGCCTGATGTAACATCAGTTTCGCCTGGCTTGAAGCCGAGTACCTTTTCAGCATCTTCTTCATTACCGATACAAACATCAACATACTGCATAAGGTTAGTCATAACCTTCTGAGCCTTTTCTGAAGACCATAATTTCTTTCTGAAATTAAGGTCACAAGAAACAGTAACGCCCTTAGCCTTAGCAGCCTTTAAAGCAGCTTCTGTAACTTCTGCAGCAACATCGCTTACAGCTGGAGTAATACCAGTGAAGTGGAACCAATCTGCACCATCGAAAATCTTATCGAAGTCGAACTTGTCAGCAGTAGCAGTAGCGATTGAAGAGTTAGCTCTATCATAAACTACATTAGATGCTCTCATAGAAGCACCAGTTTCAAGGAAGTAAATACCTAATCTATCGCCGCATCTTACGATGTTCTTAGTTTCTACGCCATACTTTCTTAAAGCAGCAACTGCACATTCACCGATTGGGTTAGCTGGTACAGCAGTTACGAATTCAGCTTCATGACCGTAGTTAGCTAAAGAAACAGCTACGTTAGCTTCACCGCCACCATAATTAATATCAAACTCGTCAGCCTGGATAAACTTTTCGTTATTAGGTGTAGATAATCTTAACATTATTTCACCCATTGTTACAACTTTGCTCATTTTGCAAAATTCCTCCTTGTGATTAAAAATTTTATGTAGTTACCCACATAACTTGTGATTAGATTATAACATATTTCAATTTGCCTTTCAACAGTATATTTCATTTTTTTCATAATTATTTCAGTTTTATTACACTAAATGTTCCTTGCAATATGTAAATCTGGTACAGAGCATAAAAAAAGTGTAAACTGCTATAGTCTACACTTCTTTATGTTTATTGTTCCATTTGTTTTCCTAATATACCGGCTGCTGTTGCTACCAATTTACCCTCTAATTCTCCTAAAGGCTCTGTATCGCTTATCATTATAATAGCACCAAGCACATCGCCCTCACTTATAATGGGGGTAATCAATTCGTGAGAATAAAGATTTTCATTGTCCACTTCTAATATAGGTACAAAACCTTTTTCCTGTCTTTTTGCAAGAACGGTATTCCTTTTTGAAATAATATCTTCCAATTGTTGACTAATATGTTTTTCTAAAAACTCCTTTTTCGCATTTCCTGACGCTGCTACAACTTGTTCCTTATCTGTAATGCAAGTAGTATGTCCTGCATTTTTTGCCAGACTTTCGGCGTATTCCTTTGCAAAATTGCCAAGTTCGCCAAGGGGAGAATATTTTTTTAATATTATTTCTCCGTCTTTGTCTGTAAAAATTTCTAATGGGTCGCTTTCTCTAATACGCAAAGTTCTTCTGATTTCCTTTGGAATAACTACTCTACCTAAATCATCTATTCTTCTTACAATACCTGTTGCTTTCACAGTTTTTCCTCCTAACAAACAATTTTTAACTTGTATGCCTATTATTTGCCTATTAGACTATATTTATACAATTTTGTATTTGGGTTAATTTGGATATAAAAATGCTTGTTTTATATTTGTTTAAAAATTGTTAATAATTTTTGTTGCTGTTTAGAGGCTATTTATATGGTATTATGTTTTTATATGGTATTATGTTAGTGAAGTTAAGTTTTTGTAATATTTACGAAAGGAGGTAATGATATGATTTTAAAAAATGCGTTACATTTTTCTCTTGAAATTTGGGGTTACATATTCTGTATTATAAGTGCAATCTGTATTCATATTTCAAGGAATATCAACATTAAGGTAAACAGAACCTTATTTTTTCTGCTGATAACAGATGGATTATTGCTTTTCTTTGACTCCCTTGCATGGTTTTTTAGAGGAAATTTAGGAAAAACACAATATTATATTTTAGTTGTTAGTAATTTTATGGTTTTCTTACTGGGATATGTACTATTATTTGTTTTTACAAAGCATTTAAAAAATTATATTGAACAAAAAACAAAAGTAAAATCTATTATTGTTCCAATAGTTTATGCGTTATGTGCTTTTGCCAGTATTTTAGTTATAATATCTCAATTTACTGATTTTTATTATTATTTTGACAACCATAATTTTTACCATAGAAATACATGGTTCCCGTTATCTCAAATATGGGGTATTATAGGCATTATTTTAGATTTGATACTTTTATATAAATACAGAAAATATTTAAGTAAAAAGTATACAATATTGTTCATTACATATATGCTTATGCCGGCACTTGCTTTGTTTATTCAAATTTTTCTCTATGGTATTTCTCTATTAAATATTGCAAATACCATCATTATTTTATTGATGTTTCTTATATCTCAAATAGAGCAAGCTAATACTATTGTAAAGCAAGAAAGATTAATAAACGAGGCTAATATAAACATTACACTATCCCAAATACAGCCTCACTTTTTATATAATAGTCTGAATATAATAAGATATTTATGTAAACACAATACGGAAGAAGCAGAAAATGCTATAAATGATTTTTCAGACTATTTAAGAGGAAATATGTCAGCCCTTTCAAACAAAGAGTGCATTCCTTTTGAAAGGGAATTAAAACATTTAAACAGTTATATAGCCCTAGAAAAAAAGAGATTTGGTAAAAGACTTACTGTTCAATATGACATACAGGAAAAAGAATTTGTAATACCTGCTCTTTGTTTACAGCCTATAGTTGAAAATTCTATTAAATACGGTTTAATGAACAAATTAGATGGTATTACAGTCAAAATTTCAAGTTATAGTGACAAGAAAAACTACATCTTGACAGTTGAGGATAATGGTATAGGTTTTGATTATGATAATGTAATTAAAGATGGCAAGCCTCATATAGGTATTAAAAATGTAAGGGATAAGCTCCAATTAATGTGTAATGGCCAACTTATTATTGACAGTAAAATTAATATAGGAACTAAAGTAAATATAGTTATACCAAAGAAATAAAAAGAGGTTCTCTTAATATCATTGTATATTGGAGAACCTTTTTACTTTTTATATGTCATAATTATTTGCTACATTTTTAATATCCTGTTTTATTTCTTCAACAAGGCTTTGTGGACTTAAAATTTTAATATGTAAACCATACTGTAATGCCCATTTTCTTATGGCTACATCATTTACAGTTACAGTAGCTACAACAGTTTCATCTGTTTCATTTTTAAATTCTATTGCGTTACCAAACCAGTCAACAAGTTCTGCCACCATATATTTTTTAGCTAACATTTCTACCCTAATTTCCTTTCCAGAAAACATATAAGTATAATCTGTTGAATGTAAACTTTCTTCTCCATTTTCAACATCTTTCAAAGGTTTTCTGTTATCTGGTAAAATCTTAATATCTGATATTCTATCTAATCTATAATATGATATTTTGTCATATTTATCGTAGTTACAAATTAAATAATGTCTGCCATTAGATGCAACCATCTGATAAGGATTTATAATATATCTTTTTGGTTCTCCGGAAGAAGTTTCCTTATAATGATATGCCTTATCTGTTCCATATATATTATAGATAAATGAAACCTGTTTATTTTTAGAAATAGCTTCATCAAGAACTTCTATGGTATAAAAAAGCTGTTTATTTTCGCTACAGTTATTAGGCATACTTTTAATATTCTTCAAATTTGACTTAAAATAAACACTTGAAAGCCCTTCCACTTTTTCTATCAATTCTTTACATTGTTTAGATGGTATATTTTTAGAAAAAATCAAACTATCAATAATAAGTCTTAATTCTCCATTGGTAAAATCTCTATTTAAGTAAAAATCAGAAAGTATAGTACTCTCACTTTTGTTTCCATATTTATCTTTTATTATTCGTTGAGTTTCACTATATTCAATGTCATATCCAAAGTCAATTAGAGTTATTAAATTTCTTTTTACAGTCTTTCTATTTACTTCCATATTGTATTTAGAGTTTAGTATTTCAACAATCTCTTTTTGACTTAATCTATGATTTTCGTCAGTATATTTTCTTAAAATATCAAGTATATTTATAATTAGTAATTTTTTTGGCTGAATTGTATACATATTATCAATCCTCATTTTTTATTTATCATTGTTAAGACAAAGGGATAGCCAATTTAACATCATAATTTCTGCTATACACCCTCTATCCCATAAAAATCCATTTTTGTTGCAAAATTCTATACACCATTGTGGAATGTTATGTTTAAGTAATATTTTTCTATGATTTTTACTTAAATTTTTCCATTTACCTTCATTAATAATTTCAAGACTTTGCTCATATGGCACTCCTGATGCAGAAAGCAATTCTAAAATATCATCTCTTGTTGAAATAATAGTTTTTATTGTAGCTAAATTGTTTTTTATCAAATGCTTACCTTTATTATTCCAAGTATTATTAATAGACAAAGCCATTACTTTCATAATATCAGATATAGTATGTGGATTACAAGCATTAATAACTTCTAATTCTTCTTCTCGGCACATAATAATATTTTTATGTTTAGTATAATAATTTATGTATTTCCTTTCATCAAATGGAATAGCAGAAATATTTTGCCTTTTACATTCTTCTATTATTTTATTGGATAAAAGCCTAAAAGTATATAGTGAATTTTTATTTATATTAAGAATATTTTTACAATCTAAATAACTAGGGATAATAACCTTTTCATTACAATTTTTACTTTTATACTCTTTCCATTGGTTTGGTAAATCTATAACCTTTCCAATACCAGATATTGACTCAATTATTTCTATAATATGCTCCTTTAAATAGTTGGGAACTTTTAATTCAATATTTAGACTTTTGTTATTACCAAACAGAAAAATATTATCTAGGCTAAAGCCGTCTTTAATCAAATTTTTACCACAAGAAGGACATATTTTATTTGGCAAATCAAAACCTATTTTTGTATTGTATTTGTCAGTATCAAAATCAATAAAATGACATTTTGAACATCTATAATGGGGTTTTAAAGGATTTGTTTTTGTTATTCCAACTAAATAGCTTATAATAGAGTATGTTAATTTACTTTGGGTATATACCATATAAGGCTGTATTTCTTTATTTTCCATAACTTTAGCAAAAATAGTCATATGAATTAAATCATTATTTTGCTTTAAGTATTTAATTTCACTATCAATTCGATTTTGCACCACTAATGGAATGTTACCGTATAATGATGTGGCTTTTTTGTGACATAAACTTTTCAAATAACTTTCAGCATTTTCTATTCTAGGTACATATTTTTCTGTTAAAGAAATTATATTATACATAAAAACCTCTCCTTAACCTTTATTTATATATACATTACCATAATCTATGTCCTAAAAATTACCCACACCTAAAAACTAAATTTCAAATAGTTATTAATAAAGAATTTTTGCATATAATAATTAACAAAGTACAAGAGGTTTATTATGAATAGCTGTTCTAATTTATATTTTCTATCAACTATAGCTTGTCAGCTTTCAAAAACAATGTCTAGGGAGGAATTAGCCCTATTATCTGCTGATTTAGTTGTTTTAAGTGATATGATTGCCAATATTTTAGTAATGGAAGAAATTAATTAACAGAGGAGTTGAATATATGCCAAAAATAAAAGATAAAAGTGCTTTAATTATATCCATACTTATTCCTATTGCAGTTGGTGCTTTATCGGCCCTTTTCAGTAACAATATGTCTTCTTATGCTACATTAATTAAACCTCCGTTAAGTCCACCATCATTTATATTCCCTATTGTGTGGACAATACTTTTTATACTTATGGGTATTTCATCATATATAATTTATAAATCAAAAGACAGCAGCAGGAACAAGGCTTTATTTATATATGCTTTGCAATTAGTATTTAATTTCTTTTGGAGTATCATTTTCTTTGGGTATTCTCAATTCTTGTTTGCCTTAATTTGGTTAATAATATTAATAGTTATTATAATATTTATGATTGTAAATTTTTATAAAATAAGTCCATTATCAGCTTATTTGCAAATACCTTATCTATTTTGGTGTTTATTTGCAACATACTTGAATTTTATGATTTTTGTATTGAATAAATAATAAAAAAGCTGTAAATATTATTTTCAAATACTTACAGCTTTTTAAATTACTTTAATAGCATTAGGCTCTCACTATTCACAAACACCTTTGAACCTATTTCTGTATTAATTTCATTAGACCTTTTTAGCCATATGTTTTTCTTCCCACCAGCTACTTCCAATATGTATACATTTTCAAAAAGAGATTCTACGGTATTTATAACTTTAGCGGTAAATTCATTATCGCCCTTATCAAAGTTAAAATCGTGAGCTCTCACTCCTACATATTTTATACTAATATCCACATCAACATTTGTATTTAATACTATATTCCAGTCCTTTGCTAGTATCTTTCTATTTCCTAGTATTTCAATTTCTGAAATATTTTTACAGCCAGTAAGCATTGCTGTAGCTACATTCTCTGTTGATTTGAATATGCCTTTTGTAGTACCACTAGAACAAACAACACCATCGTCTACAACGACTATTTTATCTGTCATTTTATAGATTTCATCTCTATCATGAGAAACAATTAATGCTGTAATATTACATTCTTTAAAAAAGTTAATCATATCTAGCTGTAGCTGTTCTCTTAAATGAGAATCTAAAGCAGAAAAAGCCTCATCAAGCATTATTATCTCAGGATTTGAAGCAATAAGTCTAGCAAGGGCTGTTCTCTGTTGTTGACCTCCTGAGATTTGGCTTGGAAATTTGTTTTTTATTTCCTCCAAACCAAACTTTGAAATAAGGCTATTTATTTTCTCTTTTTTGTTTGCTTTATTTTTTATAACAACAGAAATATTTTTCTCTACTGTCATGGTTGGAAACAAAGCATAATTTTGAAACAAGTACCCTACTTTTCTGTCTTGGGGTTTTAAATTAATATTTTTGTCTGAATCATATAAAACCCTATTATTTACAACTATTCGTCCACTATCTGGAGTTATAATGCCTGCAATAGCTTTCAATGTAACAGATTTTCCACAACCAGACCTACCTAATATACCAGTTCTTAAACTGTCTGATGAAAAATTAATATCAAGGTTAAAATTGCCTAATTTCTTTTTTATATTTACTTCTATTTTCACTTAGTCCACCTCGATACATTTTTCATACCCTTACCTGTAATTAAATTAATGGCAAGTACAATTACAAAAGCTATAAGAACTATAACGCAAGTCCAAATACCAGCTATATCAAAATTACCACCGGCTACTTCTGACGCAATAGCTACGGATATTGTTCTTGTTTTACCCAGTACATTACCTGCCAACATAGCAGTTGCACCATATTCGCCAATGGCTCTGGCAAAGGAAAGTATACCACCAGACAACAAACCTGGCATAGCTGTCGGAATAACCACTTTTGTTATTATTTCAAACTCGCTCATACCTAAAGTTCGCCCAGCATAGATAATATTGCTATCTATTTGCTCAAATGCTGCTCTTGCACTTCTATACATAAGAGGAAAAGAAATAACAACAGCAGCAATAACACAACCACTCCAACTTTGAACTACTTTTATTCCTAATTCGTTTTTTAAGAATATACCAAATGGTCGTCTAAGGCTAAACACAAGGAGCAATAAGTAACCGGCAACTGTAGGAGGTAGCACAAGAGGCATAGTAAAAACTGCATCAATAATCCATTTTGCTCTGTTGTTCATTTTCATTACTGCTATTGCACCAATTACTCCAAGTATGAAAATAAATATTATTGCAACAAAACCAGTTTTTAAGGATATAAATAATGGACTCCAGTTTATTTTACTTAATACATCAAACATTACTCTACACTAAATCCATACTTTGTAAATACTGCCTTTGCATCTTCTGTCTGGAGATATTCTACAAATTCCTTGGCATCTTTCTTTTCTTCATCAGTTGCATCACTATTCTTTACTAAACCAACTGGATAAATTACAGGAGTTTTAAGAGCGTCAGCTGGAGCTTCAGCAATAACTTCAACCTTATCAGTCATAGATGCTGCATCTGTTGCATATACAACACCAACTTCGTTTGAACCCTCAGCAACAGCAGTAAGTACAGCAGTTACATTAGCACATTCATTAATATCCTTTGACATTACATCGTCTAAAATGCCCATATTAGTGAAAATTTCTCTTGAGTATGAACCAACTGGAACATCTTCACCTGCAAGAGCAATATTTTTAGCTGATGTAATATTATCAAAACCAGTTACGCTTGTTTCAGCACCTTTCCCCCTAATTAATACTACCTTATTTTCAAGTAAAGGAACTACAGAACCATCTTCAATATATCCACCATCTTTAAGCTCATTTATCTGTTTTTCAGCAGCAGAGAAGAATATATCGCAAGATGCACCCTCTGTAATTTGAGACTTTAAAGTACCAGAAGAATCAGCATTAAATACAAGCTCAACATTTTCATCTTTCTTTTTGTAGTTTTCAGCAATTTCATTCATAGCGTTAGAAAGAGAGGCTGCAATAAATACATTTACCTTTGTATTATCAGCTGTTGCACTTGCAGTATCTGTTTTACTACTACTACAGCCACAACCAAACAACATTGTACCACACATAACAAGTGATATTGCTTTTTTTAACATTTTTTATTCCTCCAAAATATATTTTCTGTAAAATTATATCACAATTTGATACATAGTTTCAAATAAAAAAGAGTATCAAGAAATAATTCTCAATACCCTTTTTCCATAATTCTATTTTGTTTCCGTTTTCTCTTTTGGCAATATAATATTTAACAATATAGCAATAATTGCGGCTGGAACTATACCAGAACCACCAAATATTGTTGATACAGCCTCTGGTAAATAATCAAGTACAGCTGAAGATGTACCTAAACCATAGCCAAGACCTAAAGCAAGAGAGAAAATAGTAGTTGTTCTTGTAGTTATACCAGCTTTGTTTACTAATGTTATACCACTTACAACAATAGATGAGAACATCATAACTGCTGCACCACCTAAAACTGACTGAGGCATTACATTTACAATAGCTGCAAGTTTTGGACAAAAACCAGCAAGAATAAGGAAGATAGCACCCATAGTGAAAGCATATCTATTTACAACCTTAGTCATTGTTACAAGACCTACATTCTGACTAAATGATGTATTAGGTAAAACACCAAATGCTGCTGCAAGAGCTGAACCAAAACCGTCACAGCTTACACCACCAGAAAGTTCCTTGTCAGTAGCTTCTCTATTTAAACCACCTTCAATACAACCTGAAATATCACCAATAGTTTCTACAGCTGTTACAATGAACATAATAACTGTAGGAATAATAGCCTTTGCTGAAAATACCATTTTAACAGGCATAATTTTTGGAATTTCTATCCATTTAGCTTGAGCTACAGAATCCCAATTTATAACCCAACTCTTTGTATATTCTACAACCTGTCCGTCAACTATTGTTGTGCCTGTTGTATGTAAAGTTAAGCTCATAATAACTGCTACTATGTAACCAGCTACTATAGCAATAAGTATAGATGCAACAGATACCATACCCTTGCAAAAATGCTTTAATGCAACTATACAGACAATAACGAATATACCTAAGAACCAGTTTTCAACTGAGCCATAATCAGGGTTTGTTGAACCACCACCGAAATAGCTTATACCAACACTAATAAGTGAAAGACCAATAGTAATAACAACGGTACCTGTTACTATTGGAGGGAAAAATCTTCTAAGTGGCTTTAAAATAAAACCTAAAAAGCCCTCAAAGATACCACCAATTAATGATGCACCAATTATAGCACCATAGGCAAGTATACCACCACCCATTAATTCTGATATACTCTTGAAAATTCCAATAAAGCCTGAACTTGTACCCATTACAATAGGTACTTTACCACCTACTGGTCCAATAGCATAGAGCTGAATAAGTGTAACAACACCTGCCATTATCATGGCATTTTGAAGTAATTGTACTCTCAACTCAGCAAAATCTGCCCCAACCATTCCGCATGCACCAAATAAAATAATAAGCGGTGTAAGGTTACCAATGAACATCGCCATTACATGTTGCATACCTAACAATATTGCTTGTCCCTTTGGCAATTTGCCATAAAATTCGTATGGACTAGAATACTGTTGTTCCTGTTTTTTTATGTCTTTTTCTTCCATTTTTAGACATTTAACCTCCTTTTGTTACATATATAATAAAATTATCACAAATGAAAAGCTCTGTCAATAACTAAAGGGATATTAAATCATCTAAATTATCAATATCGAAAAATTCCTTTTTATCTGTGAAATAAACATAGTTTACATAATCCGTATTATTTTTAATAATAGACTTTCCACCCTTATCTCCCTCAAGAGTCAAAAGCAAATCAAAATATTTTTTACTAAAAATACAGGGGGAATAACTATTGCCTTCACATACTGGAACTACTATTCTATCTTCTTGTACATTGTTCTTTAACTTTAATATACTATCACAACTAAGAAATGGCTGGTCGCATACAAAATAAGCTATGGCATCCATATCATAAAGAGCTTTTGTACCCAATTTAATAGATTGAGATTGCCCTAATTGACTGTTTTTATTTATGACAGTTTTAATGCCCTTTCTTAGACAATAATCTTCTATCTCGTCATATGCTGTTACTGCTACTATTTCATCAAAATCACAACGAATAACATTGTCAACAGTATATTGAAACATTGGCTTATTATCTATTTTAATTAACAATTTATTTTTATTTTCCATTCGCCTGCTTAATCCTGAACACAGCAAAACAGCACCTATTTTCATATGTTTAGTCCTCCACATATTACAAGTTTTTTATTAACATATTCAGAGATTTTCAAAGCATTATTATAATCAATATCATTATCCACTTTATTAATTACAGCACAATCAATATTGGAATATGCAAAATTCAAAATTTTTGCAATATCTATTATATCAACTTTTTCATAAATGTCTTTGTTTAGAAATTTAGCTGTTTCTTCTGCCCTATGGCAAATATCAATTATTCTATTATTTAGAGCATCTATTCCACAAATGAGAACAGTTTTTTTATTACCTCTAGGGATTACAGGTTCATTAGTTGCTGGAACTTTAAGAGGCAATCTTCTTGAACCATCTGCCTCTACTAAAATAAAGTCAGCTATACTTTCAAGAACATAAGGCTCTATAGCCATTTCCAACTTATTATTTCCACAGTTATTACCTACAGTAATTATATGTTCACTTTTTATAGCATTTTTGGCATCATCTACACTATTGTAATATAGTTTTGGTGCATATATATGGGTCGTAGTAGTAACAATTACACTATTTTTTATTTCTTCTGAAATTTTCTTTATTATAGTGCTTTTACCTCCTCCTCCCACAAAGGAAGTTATACCCTTTTGTATTTCCAAACATTCTGTAAGGCTACTATAACTTACACCATTACAAATAATCATACTTTGTACTCTCCACTTTTGCCACCATTTTTGTACAAAAGTTTAATATCTGTTATTTCCATACTTCTGTCAACAGCCTTTAACATATCATAAATAGTCAATAAGGCTACATTTACTCCCGTTAAAGCCTCCATTTCTACACCTGTCTTACCTTTTGTCTTTACTGTACACTTAGCTACAACATAATTTTTCTTAACTTCAAAATCTACACTACATTTTGTAAGCATAAGCAAGTGGCACATAGGTATTATTTCAAAAGTCTTTTTTGCTGCCATAATACCCGCAACTCTAGCTACATTTAGTACATCGCCTTTTTTAGATGTTCCATTAACAACAGCCTCCATTGCTGTGTTATTCATTTTTATTTTACCCTCTGCAGTAGCAATTCTTTCTGTAATATCTTTATCAGATACATCAACCATTACTGCATTTCCTTTATTGTCAAAATGATTTAATCCCATTCTATTTTATACTCCATACGCACATTTCGGATACTTACAGACATCACAAGCTAAGCAGTAGCCACCGTAGCCCATTGATGCAAAATCTTCTTTTTTGAGCTTTTCGCCTAACAACAATCTTGGAACAACAAGGTCATATATTGAAGCATTTCTATACATAACACAACTAGGCAAGCCTACAACAGCAACATCGCCTATGTATGAGAGCATAAACATTGCTCCAGGTAATACTGGTGTACCATATGTTATAAGTTCTCCACCTAATTCTTTAATTGCATCAGGTGTAGTATCGTCTGGGTCAACAGACATACCACCTGTAACGGCTACCAAATCTGCCCCTTTATCAATACATTTTTTTATTGCGTCTACAATATCTTTTGTTTCATCGCCACTAAATATAACTTCTATAACCTCTGAATTACATTCTTCAGATTTTTTTCTTAATACAGGCTCAAAAGCATCTTTTTTCAATCCTTTTTTTATTTCATTACCTGTTATTACAATACCCGTTTTTGTTTTTTCAAAAGGAACAACCTCTATAATAGGATAATTTTCAGCAGATATTTTTTTAAATTCTTCCATAGTTTTTTCATCTATAACTAAAGGAATTACTCTCATACCGGCTAATTTACTGCCTTTTTTTACAACTCTATTTCCATGAATTGTACTAAAGCAAATATTATCCAGCATATTTAATTTAAAAAGAGCCTCTTTATTTATCCTAAGCATACCGTCAATGTCAGCGGTTAACTCTATTTTACCCTCTTTGATTTCAGAATGAGCAATACCTTTGCCTACTGCTGAATTGAGCATTATTTCTGCTCCATCATTTTCGTGTATATAACCTTTTTCTGTATCCCATACATATATATGAAATTTTCCCATAGATTTTAAATGTTCTATATCTTCGGCTTTTAAAATATGGCCTTTTCTAAAAGGCACAGTTTTCTTATTATCTTTTATTTCTGTCATATCGTGGCATAGAACCATACCAACAGCATCATCTACATTAATTTTTTCCATATCGAACCACCAATTCTAAAACACTTCCTGCAATACATCTAGCTTTATCTGATATTGAAAAGCAGTTTTCCTGTTCGCTAATTCTAGGGTCAATGTCAGCAATTTTAAGACCTTTATTGCAATAGTAACCATTTCTTATTATTCCTCTTAACACACCGTCAAGAGTTGCATATACTGGAGTTTCTCCTACATATGCTATAATATCGCCTTTCTTTACAATATCACTAATATCATTAATGTTTTTAATAATCCCTGTAGCTGGAGAATGTATAACTCTTTCTTTGCCGTAGCCTGCAATAATTCCTGGAACACCTGTATTTTCAATGGCATATCCTTGCTCTATAATAGAGCCAAGTTTATGACCTCTCTTTGTTTCTACAACATAGTCTACATCTTTTCCGGCACAAAATCCAGGACCTAAGGCAATGGTCAGGTTCGCCATATCTTTTGTTGTACCTAAATTTTTCTTTGCTAAAATACCATCTATTAAAATATCAGGTTTAATTTTATCAATCATCTTACATTTAGGGTCTACAATCAACGCAGCCTTATTTTCACTAAATACCTTTTCAGCTTGTTCAAGACTAGATATTTTTTTACAACCTACGCCATCAACAAAAACTTCTTTGTCAAAAACAGCTTCACAAAAAGCTACTTTTCTTCTTATAGCTGACGGATTTTCTACCTCTGTAACAATAACTTTATACCCACATCTTACAAGACGGTGTATAGTACCTGTGGCAATATCGCCACCACCTCTTACGACAATTAATTCGTTCATATTATTCTATACCTTCAATCATTACCTTTACACTACCACCACACGCCATACCAAGCTCCGATGCTTTATTATTTTCAAGGGAATATTCTTTAACAAAAAAGCCACCATTTTTTGCAATTTCAATAGCTTTATTAATAGCTACATATTCTAAAGTGCCACCACCAATAGTTCCAAGAACTTTTCCATTGTCAAATACTAGCATTTTGCTACCTTCACCTCTAGGAGCAGAACCAGCCTTTTCAATAACTGTTACCATAGCACAGTTGTGATTGATTTTATTTAATAAATCTCCGTCACCTCTGTCTTTGATACCCTTGTTTTGTACCTGTATTATTTCTGCCATAATACTTATAGCTATTTCAGCTGGTGTGATTGCCCCTATATCAAGACCTATAGGCGTATGAGCAGTATTAATTTTTTCATCAGTAAAGCCATCATTTTTCAATTTATCTTTTACAAAAGCGACTTTCTTTCTACTGCCTATCATACCAACATATTTATACTCTTTACCTAATATAGTTTTTAAAGCCTCGTAATCGTCTTTATGTCCTCTAGTCATAATAACATAATAAACATTTTTTCCAAAATCAGCTTTTAAACTTTCTCCTATATTCCCACATATTATCTGGGCATTAGGAAATCTTTCGCTGTTTGCAAATTCTGCTCTATCATCAATTATAATTAAATCAAAGCCAAGTATTTCTGCCACTCTTGCAAAATCCATAGAAACATGACCAGCACCTGCAACAACTATTTTAGTCTTATCCATTAATTTTTCTATAAAGCATTTTTTGCCTTTATAATCTGTTATTTGTGGAGATTTTATGTCTTCATTTAAAATAAATTTATTACCATTTTCAATATCTGTTGCTACTAACACTTCGCCATTTTTATTAAATTCATCTCTTATATCAAAAAAAGTTGTCATTTTATATTACCACATTCCTTATCATTTCCAACTAAAACGCCTATTCCATGACCAATAATATCCATAAACACATCCAGACTTTCTGTAACAGCCTTTAAACTACCCGGAAGATTAATGATTACACTATTTTTTCTTATTCCACTTACTCCTCTACTTAACATTGCTCTTTTTGTAATAGTAAGGGAATAACTTCTTATCGCTTCACTTATACCATATGCCATTCTATCACAAACTGCTATGGTTGCCTCTGGAGTAACATCTCTCTTAGAAAATCCTGTTCCCCCTGTAGTTATGATTAAATTGATATTTTTATCACTTAATTCAATTAATTTATTTTTTATAATTTCTACATCATCAGGAAGTATAGTATAATCTTCGACTTTATATTCGTATTGTTCTAATACTTCAATAATTTTTTTGCCCGATAAATCTTCTCTTTCTCCAATACTTCCTTTATCACTTAGTGTTACAACCGCTGCTGTATACATTTATCTCGTCACCTTCTTCAATTATTCCTCCATTATTTACAACTGCAAATACGCCATTTGTGGGCATAATACACTCACCCATTTTTTTATATATTTCACAATGGCTATGACATTCTTTACCCTTTTGAGTTATTTCAAGGATAACATTATTGCATTTTAATTTATCTCCGATATTTATATTCTTTAAATCAATTCCTTTGACAACTAAATTTTCGCCAAAAGCTCCGTCAATTACATCTGCTCCTCTTGACTTAAATTCTTCTATTGTTTCATAACTCAAAAGACTTACCTGTCTATGCCATTTACCTGCGTGGGCGTCACCATTAATTCCAAAATCTTTTATTAATTCTGCTTTTTTAATACTTTTTTTCTGAGTGCCTCTCTTTTCGCTTATACAAATTGCCATTATTTTTCCCATATTATCCTCCTATTTGAACCATATTTTTGTTTTCTGAATTTTCATCTATAATTCCAAAATGGTGGCTTTCTGGCTTTTGGCTAATAATATGCTTAATAGCATTCTTTATCTCGCTATCTGTTGCACCATTATCTATCATTTCTTTTATATTTATACCTTTGTTATAGTACAAGCATAATTTTATAAAACCGTCAGAAGTCATTCTTATTCTATTGCATTGACTACAAAAGCAATCACTAACAGCTGTTATAAGTCCTACAGTACCTTTAAAGCTATTATTTTTATAATAAACACAAGGACCATTACTTCTGTAACCTGTTTTTTCAAATTTTCCGTATTTTTCTTCCAATCTCTTAATAACTTCTGAGCCTTGTATATACTTATACTTTCTACCTTCACCCATAGGCATAAGCTCAATAAATCGAACACTAACTTTATTATGTTTAGCTATTTCTACCAGTTCAAAAATATTTTCATTAAACTCTTTTATAACTACGGAATTAATTTTAACATTAAAACCTAATCTAATAGCATACTCTATAGCCGATTTTACACTTTCTACATAATCATAACCTGTAATTTTTTTATAAGCATTTTTATCTAAAGTATCAAGGCTTACATTTATTGATTTTACATTATATTTTTTAAGTATATGAGCATACTTTTTAAGATAAATTCCGTTTGTTGTAAGAGTTATATCTTCAATTTCGGGAATTTTACTGATGTTTTCTAGTATATATTCAAAATCCTTGCGTAACAAAGGTTCTCCACCTGTCAACTTAATCTTTTTAATGCCAATATCAGTCACTATATTTATAATTCTAATAATTTCGTCAGCAGACATTGTATCTAAATAGGATTTATCGCAATCACTTCTGCAATAAATACAATTTAAGTTACACTTATCCGTCAATGAAACTCTCATATAATCTATATTTCTACCAAAACTATCAATCATTTTATCACCTTTCTAATTATAAAACAATTTTACATCAAAATCAACAAATTGTCCTTTATGAAACTTGAGTTTAATGAAATATAATGTTATAATTTAGACGGTGATTATTATGAGTAAAAAAATATTTTGTAGTGGAGGCTGTTCTGCTAAACTTGGAGCAGGATTATTAAGTAATTTAATAAATAAATTGCCAGCTCAGCATGATGAAAACCTTTTGGTAGGTTTTCAAAGTAGCGATGATGCTTCGGTCTACAAATTAACAGATGATATAGCAATAGTACAAACTTTAGATTTTTTCCCACCAATGGTAGATAACCCTTATATATTTGGGCAAATTGCAGCTGCAAATGCTTTAAGTGACATATATGCTATGGGTGGAACTGTCAAAACAGCCTTAAATATAGTGTGTTTTCCTGAAAATGATGATATTAATATATTAGGAGAAATACTATCTGGAGGATTATCCAAAGTTCAAGAGGCTGGTGGTATTTTAACAGGTGGTCATTCTATATCAGATAAAGATATAAAATATGGATTAAGTGTAACTGGGACTATACATCCAGATAAAATTTTTAAAAATAACACACCAAAAAGTGGAGATGTGTTAGTATTAACAAAACCATTGGGTGTTGGTATTGTTACAACGGCTGGTAAAGTGGAACAGGCAAGTGAAAGTTCTATAAATAAAGCCATTAAATCAATGACTACTCTTAACAAGTACGCATCAGAAATTTTTCAAAAATATGATGTAAGTGCTTGTACAGATGTAACTGGCTTTGGATTATTGGGTCATTTAAAGGAAATGTTAAGTGATATGTCAGCTATAATATATTCTGGAAATATACCATACATAAAAGAAGCCTTTGACTATGCAAATGAATTTCTTATTACTGGCGGTGGCCAGAAAAATAGAAATTATGTAGGCGATAATGTAAAATTTAATGGTATAGATTTTGCAATGGAAGAAATATTGTTTGACCCTCAGACATCAGGTGGTCTTTTAGGAGCTGTTAATCCAAAAGATTTACATAATGTAATAAGTGAACTTTCTCAGTTATCCTTACCTTTCGGTATAATTGGAGAAATTGTAGAAAATTCAGATTATAAAATAATTGTAGAAAAAGGAGAAAAGAAATATGATTAAAATTAATGCTATTGGCGATGTATGCCCTATTCCTGTTATAAAAGTAAAAGACGCAATTAAAGAATTAAACGGCAAAGGTGTTATTGAAATTACTGTAGATAATGAAATAGCTGTTCAAAATCTTACAAAGATGGCACAGCAAAAAAATATTCAAATTCTTGCTGAAAAGAAATCACAAAAAGAATATGTTGTTACTCTTACTCTTTCAGAAGATGACAATACAGACTTAGAATGTAAGCCTATGTACGACAATGTAACTGGTCCTACAGTTGTTGTATTCTCTTCTAATAAAATGGGCGAAGGTGATGATACTTTAGGTGGTATTCTTATAAAAAGTTACATTTTTGCTCTTACAAAATCAGAAAATTTTCCTAACCAAATAATTTGTTATAACGGCGGTGCATTTTTAACTGCTGAAAATTCAGAAGTCCTTGAAGATTTAAAGTACCTTGAAAGTCAAGGAGTAGATATTTGTACTTGCGGTACTTGTATCAACCACTATGGTCTGGATAAAACTCCAGCAGTAGGCACAGTATCTAATATGTATGAGATTTCTGAAAAATTAATAGGAGCAGGCAAAATAATAAAGCCTTGATAATATGATATATCTTGATAATTCAGCTACAACATTAATTAAGCCACCACAAGTTGCACAAGCTGTATATGATGCTATAAATACAATGGGAAATAGTGGCAGAGGGGCTTACAATAGCTCTATTAGTTCATCAATGGTTTTATATGAAACCAGAGAATTAATAGCTGAAATGTTTAATTTACATTATCCTGAGCAAGTTGCATTTACTCTCAATGCAACAGAGGCATTAAATACAGCTATTAATGGACTTATATCTTATAACGACCATATTATAACTACAGAGTTGGAACACAATTCTGTATTAAGACCATTGTATAGACTTGAAGAAAAAGGTACAGAATTAACAATTATAAAAGCAAATGATTGGGGCAATATAAATTATATAGATATTGAAAAAGCTATTAAATATAATACAAAAGCTATTGTGTGTACCCATTGTTCAAATTTAACTGGAAATGTATTGGATATTGCAAAAATAGGCGAAATTTGTAAAAGACATAACATATTATTTATACTAGATGCCTCTCAAAGTGCAGGTATATTTGATATAGATATGGAAAAACAAAATATAGATGTAGTTTGTTTTACTGGACATAAAAGTCTGTATGGACCTCAAGGCACAGGTGGAATATGTATTAAAAAAGGTGTTAATATTTCCCCTCTTAAAGTTGGAGGTAGCGGTATTAAAACTTTTGAAAAAACTGCACCTAGTTCAATGCCTGAACATATTGAAGCTGGAACAGTAAATAGCCACTCTATTGCCGGATTAAAAGCTGGTTTAGAATTTATACAGAAAACAGGCATATCAAAAATTAGAGAAAAAGAAAATATGCTTGTTGATTTATTCTATAACAGTATAAAAAATATTAAAGATATTAAAATATATGGCGATTTCTCTACAAAAGAACGAGGTCCTATAGTAAGCCTAAATTTAGGCAACTATTCGTCTTCTAGTGTTAGTGATGAACTTTTTGAAAGGTTTGAAATTGCTACTCGTTCGGGAGGTCATTGTGCTCCTCTTATGCACAAAGCTTTAAGTACTGAAAAACAAGGTGCTGTTCGTTTTAGTTTTTCTTACTTTAACACAAAAGATGAAGTGTTATTTGCTTCAAAAGCCTTAAAAATATTAGGAGAAGAATAAAAATGAGAAAAGAAACTCTCAAATGTGTTATAACCTTTGATTCAACTTCTCAGGCTATGAAAATGGAAAAAATTTCAAAAGAAAATAGTTTTGAAGGAAGACTTATACCATTACCCACTATCATTAGTGCAGGATGTGGACTTTCTTTCTGTACACCAATTGAAAATACAGAAAAAGCAGAAGAATTAATGTCTTCCAACCATATAGAATACAATAAAATATATCAGCTATTAATATAAAAAAGAGGTTTAGGTACTAATTGCCTAAACCTCTTTCTCTTTTAGTTATTACTATTTTCCATTATACCTTTTAACACCTTTACAGGAGTAGCTGGTAATTCTCTAATTCTAACACCAACGGCATTACTAATTGCATTACAAATAGCTGGAGCTGGAGTGTTAATTACAATTTCGCCTATAGACTTTGCACCAAATGGTCCTGTAGGTTCGTAACTTGATTCAAAAGCAACATCAATATTACCCATATCTAATCTAGTCGGTATCTTATACTGCATAAGTGAATTTGTAAAATCCCTACCATTTTCGCCATATATTATATCTTCATACATAGCCATACCTATACCTTGCACAAGTCCACCCTCTGTTTGCACTCTAGCTAAATTAGGATTAATAACAGTACCACAATCCACACAAGCACTAAAATTAATAAGTTCTACAACACCAGTTTCCTTATCAACTTCTATTTCAGCGACACCAGCCATAAAAGGTGGTGGAGAAACTGTAGACTGCTCTGATACTGTTACAACTAAAGCACCATAAGGAGCACTTTGAGCCTTTGTTACAATATCAGCTAAACTTATTTTATTATCAGGATTTTCGTCTTCATAAACAAATTTTCCGTCAAATTCACACTTAGACTTTTCTAAATCTAATATCTTAGAACCAACTTCTATAATTTTATCTCTCATTTGTGTAGCACATTTTACAGCTGCTCTACCTGTAAGGTATGTAGTAGATGAGGCATAAGACCCAGAATCGTAAGGAGAAACATCGGTATCAACACCAAATGTTGCAATATTATCTACATCTGTATCAAGAACATCGGCAACCATCTGTGCTAATATTGTATCACAGCCTGTACCCATATCAGTACAACCTACTATCATATTGTAAAAACCGCCATCGCCAAGTTTTAATGTCATACCACCAATATCCAAGTTAGATATAGAACTTGACTGCATGGCCAATGCAGCACCCATGGCTCTAATTTTGCCATTACCCATATCTTTAGCAGGATAATATTTATCCCAGTTACTCATTTCAATAGCTTTTTCTAAACACTTATCAAGGGTACAAGCATTGGCAGTTTCGCCATAATAAGCTGGCATAAACATACCTTCCCTTGTCATATTTTTAAATCTAAACTCTATTGGGTCAATGTTAATAATTTTTGCCATTTCATCAACACAAGATTCCAAAGCATAAATACCTTGAGTAGCACCATAACCTCTATAGGCACCAGATGACATAATATTTGTATATACTACATCATACTTAAATCTAAATGCCTCCATTTTTGAATAAAGAGCCATTGACTTGTGTCCTGCAAGACCTACAGTAGTAGGACCATGTTCACCATAAGCTCCAGAATTTGATAAAACATACATATCGCAACAACGCATTGTTCCATCTTTCATTACACCCAACTTAACTGTAACTTCCATGCCATGTCTTGGACTTGATATAGTCTGAGTTTCCTCTCTTGTATAAACAATCATAGCTGGTTTACCTGTCAAGTATGTAACAATAGCCGGATAAATTTCTGATACTGCGGTCTGTTTTGCACCAAAACCTCCACCAATTCTAGGCTTAATTACTCTGACTTTGCTTTTTTCTATACCTAAAGCATTTGCAACTATTCTTCTAACATGGAACGGTATCTGTGTTGAAGATACTACTTTTATTCTACCATAATTATCCATTTCAGTATATGTTTTGAAAGGTTCCATCATTGTCTGCTGAACAGGCTTAACTTTATAAGTTCTTTCTATTACAACATCACATTCTTTGAATATTTCATCAACATTACCGTCTTCATCACAGCCTGTTGCAACAAGATTTCTCTTATTATCTGCCCCAACTGGACATTGAGCATACCAGCTATCTTCAGGATGAACAAGTATTTCATTGTCTTTAGCCTTTCTTGGGTCAAGCAAAGGTTCAAGAACATTATATTTAACTTTAATAAGCTTTATAGCTTTTATAGCAGCTTTTTCGTTTTCAGCCGCAACAATAGCTACAGGGTCGCCTACATATCTTAAATGCTTATCAAGTACAAGTCTATCACATGGACTTGCTTCTGGATAAGACTGACCTGCAAGAGTAAATCTCTTTTGATTTACATCTTTGTAAGTTATTATTTTTTCAACACCCGGTACTTTTTCAGCTATTGCTGTGTTTATATCCTCTATTATAGCATTAGCATATGGACTTTTCATAAGCTTTACTACAAGGCAATTGCTTGGAGCAATATCTTCTGTATAAACCGGTTTACCGGTAACGAGCTGAACAGCATCTTTTTTTCTTATAGAGGTATTTACAAATTTCATATTCTAACACCCCTCTTTCTTTCAATAAATTTTTCTAATGCTCTTAACTGACCTTGATAACCTGTACATCTACAAAGATTACCAGCAAGATATTCTTTAACACTTTCCTTTGTTATATTATCTAATTCTCTCATCATCATTACAACATTAACAATAAATCCTGTATTGCAAAAGCCACATTGTTCTGCACCCTCGTCAGCAAGACATAACCCAAATTCAAGAGCCTCACTTTCAAGCCCTTCAAGAGTTTCAATAGTTGCACTTTCTGCCTCAGCAGCAAGGACGGCACAAGATAACACAGACTTGTTATTCATAATTACTGTACAAAGACCACAGTTAGTTGTTTCACATCCACATTTAACACTATAACAGCCTAATTTTCTCAACAACTGATATAAAGTAGTGTCAGCTTCAATTATAGCTTCTGTTTTTTTACCATTTAACTTAAAAGTAACAACCATTATTGCACCGCCTTTCTACATCTATTGACAAGAACCTTCGCAACTTGCTCTCTATATTCTGCAGTAGCTCTCATATTTGTACCAAAATTGAATTTACTACAGATTTCATTTGTTTCAGTATTAATATTGCAATCAAAAAATCTAGCTTTTGTTGGTCTTGCTCCTATTACTACTCTCATTTTATCTTCTACAACACTAACCGCACAAGTTAATAGAGGAAAATCAGTTTTACTTAATCTAACTGTATCATAAGCAACCTTTAAATTAGTTTTAGGAATAATAACCGATACTAAAATATCATTGTTGTGCTCCATATCTATAAAATCTTCAATAGGAACAACTCCTGTTTTATACAATTCAACCTTTGCACCTAAAGCAAGCATAATTGTAAGTACATCTGAAAATCCAAACCTACCCCATATACTTCCTCCTACTGTTGCCATATTTCTAAACTGTACGCCAACAATAGACTCTACAGCTTTTTTTAGGGTGTTATTAAAAATTTCATTAAGACTATTGTTAGTTTCAATTTGTCTTAAAGTTACCATTGCTCCTATTTTGAACTCTGAATCATTTTCTTCAATTTTATCAAGTCCAAGTTTTGATAATGAGATTATTGTATTAATATTATTACTTTTTCCCATTCTGAGCCAGCAATTTCCACCCATAATTTTATTATTTCTCTTTTGATTTAACTCCCATGCTTCATCAAGGCTTTCAGCCCTTACATAAGAAGATGCTATATACATAAATCCCGCCTCTTTCCTATAATACAATTTACAATTTCAATATTCGACACTATAAACCAATACTATTATATCACAAAAGGCTTTTATTGAGAAGATTTTTTAAGTAAAGATTTTCTGTAAAAAAATAAAAATAAATTATCCTAAAAATAAGCTTTTATAAAATTATTTCATATTTCTGAGTTTCTTCAATTCTTCTGGCATTTCTGGAGCATAAGCAAAACCTGTTGAAGGAATGTTAGGACCATATACAGAAATAAAACAAACACAAAGACCTAAAAGAGCCATTAATTTATTCTTCATCTTTTTCACCTCCTGCTAAAATATTAGGTATTGATAAAACAAATACCATTATATATGAATACACTCCATTCAGAGTATAAACATCTCTTTTAACAAAGAAAGCAATCAAAGTAGCAATACCTATTAACAATGCTAATGTATTATACTTAAATCTATTTTTATCTTTAAATATTATAACTATTTGTACTGATAGTATGCTACATAATATAATTTCTGATAAGTATATAAATTCAGTATGCTTTATACCAAAACCAGACAATATACAAATTCCTATAAAAATAATTGTACTAAATATTGTACAAGAATACACATTTTTACAATGATACCCTTCTATCAACAATCTTGTTGGAAAAAATGGAATTAAAAAACTAAGAAAGAAATTTGTATCAAAAAAGACAACAGACACTAGACATAACACTATGGCTTGAACAAATGCTATAGCCCAAAGTCTAATTGAATACTGTATTACTGTTTTAGGATAACCACTATTCTCAGCTATTTGTGTAATGAAGCTATCAAGTGAATTAAACATAGAAAAACCTCCACACGCTAATTCTAACATACGGAGGTTTCTTATTAATAATGTGGACTTAAAATGTATAAAATTGTCCTTAAATCGTTTTTTCTTGTATGAGCATTATTTTAATTTTGAAAATTTTATTATCGTAATTCATTGTCATATTTCCATTATATTTATTTACAATATCACTAATAATCTTTGTACCCCAACCATGATTGCCTTTCTTTTGACTGTTAAAATTATTTTCTAGTGGATTGTAAACACTTGGATTTTCCATGGCAATAAACAACATATTCCCTTTTTGATTAATATTTAATTTAACAGTTTTATCATTTTCTATTTTATCAACAGCCTCAATTGCGTTATCAATTAAGTTAGATAATATACTACACAAGTCAGCATCTTTAACCGTAATTTTATCTATATTTACATCAGCAAATAGAGATATGTTTTTTTGACTGGCTTCTGTATTCTTAACATTTACTACAGTATCAATTATGTTATTTCCTGTATGGAACACTTGACTATACTTAGAATATAGATTTATTCCTTTTAAATACTCTATTGCTTTGCTATTTGTAGAATCCAATAATAATGAATTTATAATATTAATATGATGTTTAAACTCGTGAAAGTTCTTAGAATTTTCTTCATACAATTTATTTATATTTCTAAGGTTTTTTTCTAACATTTCATTTTTTATAGCCATATACTCATTTTCTTTAGTTTTTAATTTTTCATTGTATAAGTTATCTGTCAAGAAAATTAAAACACCAAACATAAATATAAAAACTATAAATAATATAGAAATGCCCAATTTTAGGCTAACAACACTATTATTTATTATAATTGACATCATTTTAAGTGATACTACAAATCCTACAATTACAAATAATATATAAGCCGGGTTTTCAAGTATTTTACAATTAATATTTCTTATTTTTCTTCTAGCAATAAGATATAGAATAATATTTAATAACTTCATACTTAGAGCAAAAACTATTCTATTAAAATTTGATAATTGAATAACATGGAAAATATAATCTGGATTACCTAAAATCACACTCAACAAACATATCATAAACATTTCTACAACTATTATAAACATATAATAAGTAATAGCATACATTATACAATATATAAATTTTGTTTGAAATAACAGGTAAAACATAATTCCCATTATTAGGCTAGAAATAATTACCGTATATTGTGATACTAATGATATTCTGTTTAAAAATGTCACTATTAGTGTATGTATAGCTATAAAAACAGGAATTAAAAATTGATTTTTTTGTTGTTTATCATTGAAAAGTTCCTTACCAAACAAAAAACAAATCAAATCTTCAATAAGTGTACACAAGACCTCTACAATCAAAATATATCACCCCCAGAAATTAGTTATTTTGTCTTTTACTTCTTTTAGTCTATCTCTGCTTATATAACAATTAACATCATTTTCCATAACTATTTTTAAGCCGTCAAGATATTTAATATTTTTTAGATTAATAATAATGCCTTTATTAATAAATATGAACTTATCTGAATCAAGTTCAGCATATATATTTTTTAAAGTAGTTCTTTCTTTAACTATAGACTTATCCAGTAAATTAAAAATAATATTTTTTTGGTACTTTTCTATAAAAACTATTTCGTCAAGTTCTATTCTTCTAATAACTCTACCTGACACTCCCACATAAATATTTTTAGAATTTCTCTCTTTAATTCTTACTACAGCATCTTTTACAGCTTGAGGCAATTTTTCTTCAATTACATCCTTTGGAATATATCTGAAAGTCTTTACTTCAAAAGCATCATAAACATATTTATCATAGTTAGTTAAAAATATTATAATAGCTGATGTATCTTTCTCTCTTATTTTTTTAGCAATATCAAGTCCATTTACATTATCAATTTCAATATCCAATATGTAAATGTCATTATTATATGTACTGTTTTCAATATCATTTAACAGTTGTTCAGCATTTTCATAACAACTAATTTCATCATTTTCACAATACTTTTTAACAATATCATATACTTTATCTACATAAATTTTTTCATCATCACATATTACTATTTTCATTTTTAATTCACCCTCGTATAATATCTTTGTCGATACATAAATACATGTATCTTGCTTAATAAATCATCAAATAAATATTTGTTCAATAGGCTTTGTAAAGCCCATGATATAATTGTCTTAGTGTCAATCAGGTAATAGTTCTTTTTCCACCTGTTGAACCAGTAATGGTTGCTTCATATAAAGTCTGTTCCCCTGACATGGAAGTTAGCTTCAAACCAGTTGGCTGTTTGCTTAAGTACTTGGACAACCATCTAGCAGTGTGGTTTCGCATCTGTCCTTCTTAAGCTGGATTCTTATATGCGAGGGTGTCGATGCTCCATGTTCATGGTTTTTTCCAAGCCGATTGAACACTTTAATCTACAACGAAAGAAGGTGATTACAATGAACACTCTTTACGTCGGTATTGATGTAAGCAGTAAATCTAATGTTGTTTACTTAATGCTTCCAAATGGCGACAAACACAGTAACTTTTCTGTTGCTAACTCTCATGACGGTTCTATCCAGTTGGTAAAAAGAATCCATTCTGCTTTAACTTCTCATTCCCTTGATAAAGTTTTGATTGGTCTTGAAGCAACCTCTGTTTATGGAGACAATCTCGTATACTCCTTAAGGGAGGATACCACTTTGGCATCGTTTAACAGAAAGATTCATGTCCTCAATCCTAGGCAAGTTAAAAAGTTTCATGATACTTACAATGACCTGCCAAAGAATGATTATGTGGACTCTTTCGTTATTGCTGACTGCCTGCGTTTTGGTAGAATCAACAAAGAGGTTTATATGGAAGACTATCGCTATAAAGCTCTCCAAAACCTCACACGAGCACGATTCTTTACTGTTCAGAATCTCGTAAAAGAAAAGCAAAGATTTATAAATGTGCTGTTCAAGAAGTATTCTACCATGACACAGGAGAAGGTATTCAGCGATACCTTTAGCACTACAGCCCTTGCTGTCTACGATGAATTTGAATCCGCAGAAGCACTGGCAAATATGGACTTACAAGAGCTTACTGATTTCATCATCAAAAAAGGAAAGAATCGTTTTCCCAATCCTGATTCAGTAGCCAAAGCCATTCAGAAAGCTGCCCGCAGTTCTTACCGTTTACCAAAGACGGTAAATAACTCTGTCAATCAGGTACTTTCTATATCCATTACCTCAATGAAGGCACTGGAATCTCAAATCAAAGAGTTTGATAAAGCTATCAAAGCTCAGATGGAACTCTTGCCAAATGTATTGATATCTATTCCAGGTATTGGTCCTGTATATTCAGCCGGAATCATGGCTGAAATCGGTGATATCAATCGTTTTGATAATCAGGCTGCACTTGCTAAATATGCAGGTCTTGCTTGGAAGCAACACCAGTCTGGTGACTTTGAAGCCAAGTTTACAAGGCTCATTTCATCAGGCAACCGATTTTTAAAGTATTATCTGTGTGAAGCTGCATTTTCTCTTGTAAGATGCGACAAAGAATATAGCAACTTCTACCACCTCAAGTACAAAGAGGTAAACAGATATCAACACAAACGTGCACTCGCATTAACTGCCCGTAAATTTGTTCGGTTAGTCTTTCGACTGCTGAAGGACAATCGTTTATATAGTCCAGCAAAGTAGATAAACCAATCTACTTGCTAATGAGCTACGCCCTGCTCAATTTTAAAAATCTGGTCGACAGGGCTTAGGTGGATGTTTTTTTGTCTTCATGGAGATATATAAAAAATATGATTCTTTTATTATTTATCACTTGACATTACACCGTTGGACTTTATATTTTATATATTAATTCTACCATAATATTTCTTTACTTACAATTATTAATTAATTTTTATAATAACTTTATTTTATTTAGTAAAAACGCCAAAAAAACTAAAAAACCATTGACAATTACAATCTAAAAAAGTAAAATTAAAGATTGTAATTAAACCTTAATAAAATTTTAAGGAATTCAAAGGAGGAAGAAGATGAAAATCTATAAGAAGTTTATGGACATCTTAGCTACTATTGAGAAAATTGTTTTAGCACTAGCAACTCTTCTCATTGTAGTAATTACTGTAGGTAATGTATTATCTCGTTATTTAATACACAGGTCTTGGTCTTTTACTGAAGAACTTGTTGTAGCAGTATTCGTATTAATCACTTTACTTGCAGCTGCTCTTGCTTGTCGTGATGGAGAGCTTGTAAGTCTTTCTATCTTTACAGATATGCTTCCACAAAAGAGCAGAAAATTTATGGTAATCTTAATGACAGTTTTATCTGTTATCTTTACCGTTATATTATTCAAATATGGTATGGAGAAAGTTATTACTCAGCTCCAAAATGGTAAGCGTACATTTGTACTTAACTGGCCTGAATGGATATTCTGGTCTTTTCTCCCTATCGGTGCTGGATGTATGGTACTACATTTTATTGAGTACTGCATTGATTATTGTACCGACTCCATTAAAAAGAATAAGGAGGTAGAATAATGATAAGTGCAGTTTTATTTATAACATTCTTTGTATTATTAATATTAAATATACCTATTGCTATTTGTTTAGGTTTATCGTCTGTTGCTGCAATTTTATATTCTGGTACATCTTTGAATATAGTAGCAACAAATATGTATTCCGGAATTAGTAAGTTCTTACTTCTTGCAATTCCATTCTTCGTATTATCTGGTAATATTATGGCAAAGGCAGGTATTTCAAAAAGACTTATTAAGTTTGTAGATACTTGCGTTGGTCATAGACGCGGCGGACTTGCTATTGTATGTATTATAGTTGCTTGTTTCTTTGGTGCAATATCAGGTTCAGGTCCTGCAACAGTTGCTGCCTTAGGTGCAGTATTAATTCCAGCTATGGTAGAAAAAGGTGGTTTTTCTGCTCCTTTTGCTACTGCATTAATGGCTACATCAAGTTCTGTAGCTATTGTAATCCCACCAAGTATTGCTTTCGTAGTTTATGCCTCTATTACTGGTGTTTCTATAAGTGATATGTTTATGGCTGGTATTGTTCCAGGTATTTTATTAGGTGTTGCTCTTATTGTTGTAGTAATGATTGAGGCCAGAAGAAAAGGCGTTCAGCAATGTGAGAAAAAAGCCTCTGCAAAGGAAAGATGGTTAGCTTTTAAAGATGCTTTCTGGGGATTCCTTATGCCTGTAATTATCTTAGGTGGTATTTACGGTAGTGTATTTACTCCAACAGAAGCTGCTGCTGTATCTGTAGTATATGGCTTATTTGTAGGTATGGTTATTTACAAAGAAGTTAAGTTTAAAGATTTATTTGGAATACTTATTGAGTCAGCAAAAACAACTGGTGGTATAATGCTTATTGTTGCTGCTGCTACCCTTTTCTCTTTTGTTTGTACGCAGTTTGGTATTTCACAGGCTGCATCAGGATTATTAGGTAGTGTAGCTAAAAACCAGTTTACATTCTTACTTATTGTAAATGTAATATTCCTTATAGCTGGCTGTTTCATTGACGCCAACTCTGCTATGTACATCTTTATACCTATTATGTTACCAGTTTGTAAATCTTTAGGTTATGATGTTGTAGCTTTTGGTGTCGTAGCAACTGTAAACCTTGCTATTGGACAGGTTACCCCACCAGTTGGTGTAAATCTTTTTGTTGCAATAAGTATCAAGATTAAAGAAGGTTTAAGTGTAACTTTACAGCAGATATCTAAGGCTGTTGTTCCTATGATTGCAGCATCTCTTGCTGTTTTACTTATTGTTACATATATTCCAGTTGTATCTTACGGTTTACCTAAACTTTTAGATGAAGATGGTGCATATACTGGCAATAAAGGTGTGGTTTCTTCTCAATCTTCAGTTAATGATGATAGTGAATTTACTATTGGAGATTACAGCAACTTAAATTGGAAAGAACAAACTTGGAACTTTACTTGTTCTACTACTGAAACAAGTACATGGGCTGAAGGTGGTAGAATGTTCGGCAAACTTATGGAACAGGCTACTGGTGGTAAAATTAAAGTTAATGTTTATGCTGCTGACCAGTTAACTAATGGTAATCAGTCTGAGGGTATTCAGGCTCTTATGGACGGTGACCCTGTTCAAATTTCAATGCATTCAAATCTTATATATTCTAGCTTTGACCCTCGATTTAATGTTGTTTCTTTACCATTTATATTTAACTCTCCACAAGAAGCTGATGCTAAACTTGACGGAGCTGGTGGTAAAAAACTTAATGAAATACTTTCATCTTATGGTTTACATTGTATGGGTATGGCAGAAAACGGATTTAGAGAGCTTACAAACAGTAAACGCCCTGTAAAGAGTATTGATGATATTAAAAATCTTAAAATTCGTGTTGCTGGTTCTAATCTTCTTATGAAGTGTTATGAACTTTGGGGTGCTGATGGTACAAATATGAACTGGTCAGAAACATATACTGCATTACAGCAGAACACAGTTGATGGTCAGGAAAATCCATTACCTGCTATTGATGCAGCTAGTGTACAGGAAGTTCAAAAGTATGTATCAATGTGGAATGCAAATTATGATTGCTTATTCTTCTGTATTAATCAAAAAATATATGATGAACTTACTCCTGAACAGCAAAAGGTTGTTGATGAATGTGGTAAACTTGCTGTTGAATACGAAAGAAAAATTAATCGTTCCGGAGATAGTGAAATCCTTAATAGATGGGCAACAGAAAATGGTGTTGAAATCACTAAATACGAAGATATGGATATAGATTCATTTAAGAAAGCTGTTGCTGATGTACCAAATTGGTATGTAAATGAACTTAAAAACCAAGGCTATAATGATGCTCAGGAATTAGTTGATGCTTTTGTAAAATAGTCATAAATTCATAACAAATTAACTTTGTTAATTTACGACTTGCATAGCAAACCATCAGATGTATCTTTTCAATTCATTATATAAAATAGGTACTGTTCAAATGAGCAGTACCTATTTTTTAAATTAAGAAGTTTTCTTGTTCTATTGTTTTTCTATTTAAGATAATATTTTCAATCACATCATAAAAAGGTCTATATTTTTCATCGTTCAATAATCCTTTTAATATACCTAAATAATCTTCATTTTTCTCTAACCCACTATATAAATATTTTTTATATTCCTCTAATCCCATATTTAAAGGTTGAAGATTTAGAATGATATTTTCTTTCAGTCTAACAAACATATTAAATCCACCTAAATCAATATCACCCCAAAAATAAACTTTTATATTATCGTCAACAGCCTTTATAAGCTTTCTAAAAAATTTAGCTTTTTGAGGGCTATAAAAACCCCCATGGAAAATAACAAATTCATTTTCTTTTTGATTAAGTATATAGTCGTAATAGTTAGTTCTATTTTCTATAAATATAACATCGGTTATATTATTAAATTTTATATTTTCTATACTATTTACAAAATAATTATTTATAACCATACCCGATTTAAAAATATAACTATTAACCGAACCTTCTGAAGTAAAAATATCACAATTTCCAGAAAACTCAAATATTTCTGGTTTAGATATAATACCTATCTGTGAAAGTATTTCACTATTTGAAATTTCTAATTCGGGGTCTTTATCCAATAAATCTTTAATTGTGTATTCATATTTTTTAATTATGCTTAAAACACAATTTTGGTATTTATTTTCAAATGTTTTAGAGTTTTTATAACATTTTGAACTAAACACTCTCACAGGAATAGGTTCTTTAATTTTATCTATGTTATCCAAAGCTAAAAGAACATCTTCTATATATGGCATATCCTTATTAAAAGGCTTTTTTAGTTTCTTTTCGGAAGATATATAATCCAAGTGATAATGTAAAAAGTCTAAAATCCATGGTGTAGTTATAGATGACATATATTTTTTAATTATTTTTATTCTTTCTTGAATTATATCACCGATATATTCTCTATTTGCAACACTATAAGCCTTTTGAATATATTCTTTGTTGAGCCATACTTCTTCTATAATCATATCTACTCTATGTTTTTCCCATTTAAAATCTATTATATGTTGTTCTTTAAATTGGATAATTGTGTGATTACATTCTTCTTTATCTTCATAGTCTGAATTTCTATATTTTATAAAATCTTTATCTAATTTTAAAAGTATTCTCCTATTGCAGGTATTTCCTTTAGATTGACTACTCCTTTCATACTTATCAAGTAATATATTGAGTATTTCATAAGCTAGCCTCAACCTTTTTCATCTCCTTATCAAAATCGAAGACATCAATATCTCTCCCCTCTCTATACAACACAAGTGTCTTATCAGCTTTTGTAGAAATATTAGCAATTTTATTATCTGGAGCACATATAATAGCCTGTAGGCCTAATTTTCTTAAAAGTTCAATACTTTCATCTATTCTGCCATTGTCCATATTATTAAATGCCTCATCAAAAATAACCAATCTTGCAGTATTACCTTTATAATTAAATTCATTAACTTTATATAATTGTGCAAATGTTGCAAGGAATGATACATAGAATGGAGTTTGTCTTTCACCACCTGATTTACTCTTTATTCCATTTACTAAACTTTCTTTTCTGCCTGTGGCATTAGTTACATACAAGTCAAATTTCAAATATGTTCTATAGTCAGTAAATAGACTTATATTATTATCTAATTCTTTTCTACTTTCCTCTGTCATTTGGTCTGATACAGAAGTTATTTTATCAAAAAGGTTATTACAAGTATCTCCATATTGCTGTTGAAAATTCAAATCAAATATGGAATCGCCACCCATTCTATCCGCCATAATCATATTATAATATTCCATATAGGCTTTTTCAGGTTTAACTTCAAAGCTATATTTATCACTACCAAATTCGGCAAGTTTTAACGCCTCGTTTATCTCTTTAATTTGTTGCTGAGCTGTCATTATGTTATCTCTCATTTTGTCTAAGAAATCAGATTGGAACTGTTCCATTGACTCTTTCCTAGCTACAGCAATTTTATCCTTATACTGTGGTAGAGATATATTTTTTATTCTTTCCCATTCATCATTAAATTCAAAGTTATCATTTTCATTAATTACCAAAGATATATTATAATTTCTGTTATAGTTTTCTTTTTTAGCCCTAATATCTCCGTTTAGATTATTTACATCTCTATTAGTTCTAAAGACTTTATTTCTATAGTCATTTTTAAGTTTTAAAATATCAGAATTTGTTTCAATATCTGTTGCTAATCTTTCTTCAGCTTTTTCTTTTTCTGTAAAATCACTATATTCTCTGGAAATATTATAAGCTATATTTCTTAATTCATTTTCAGCTACATTAAGTCTATCTTTATTAGACTCTATTGCGTTATTACAACCACCTATTGTATTATTTATTACAGATTGTTCTTCGTCAAGTTCTTTTAAATTTTCTTTTATCTTCTTTATTTTCTGCTCAATTTTTCTAGCAGTTGTCATATCAATATTAGAGCGTTCTGCTATTAAATTACTTCTTTTATCTTCTTCAATGTTTACTGTTTTTAAATCATCAAATAAGCTTGAAAGCTGACCTTGAATATATTCATCATTCATAAACAATGTATTTTCAGTTAAACTATTGTAAGCATCAAAAATATTTTTAATAACAGTTAAATTATCAGTTAAAGTAACCAATTGTTGTTCTCTATATTTTATCTGCTGTTCTATAGCCCTATTGCCAATATAATGTATTTTATAATTTTCGGGATTTATAGCTCTTACTGTAAACCCCTGATATAACATACATTCTGATGTAATACCTATATTGTATTTTCTTATTTCTTCATCATCTTTGCAACGAGAAACTCGTCCTAATAAATATTTTATATACGCATCAGCATATTTATTGTCAGTAACAACTACATCAGCTAAACTATTATCAGCATTGCTCTTTTTCGCATTTAAAATTCTTTCACAATCTACTATACCAAAGGAATAAATTTCTTTTCGCATATTTTTATAGATATAATAAGCATCCATAAAATATTCAGGCTCAATAATTAAATTAAATTTTTGATTTCCCAAATATCCCTCAACTGCATTTCTCCATACTTCTGAATTTTCATCAATATCAATAAGGTCAGCAAGAATATTAACTTCTATATCTTTTTTATACTTTTCCTTTAATTGCTTACATATATTATCTCTTAATTTTAATAAATCCTTACTATAATGCTTTTTACCTTTTTTAAGCTTTTTTAATTCTTCTTCAGTTTCTGCTTTTTCACTTAAAAGAGAATTATAACAATTTTCAGTATTTGTCTTAAATCCATAGACCTTTTTCATTAAATTTTGCGATTTATCTTTTAAATCCTTAAAGTAGGAAAGGCTATAAGCATTGAAATTCTCTCTCTTTATATTTATTAAACTATTAAATCCACTATTTACAGTTTTAATTTCTGATATAAAACTATTTGCTTTTTCGTCTACTAAATTTTCGTAAGAAGTAATTTTATTAGCTATAGAATCTTTAAGGCTATTAAGTTTACTGTTTATTTTTGCTGATTTTCCCCTTAATTCTGGGATGATAAAGTTTATATTTTTATTTTTACTATCAATGATTTGACTACTTATATCAATATTTTTAGTAAGTTCATCATATAATCTATTCTGTTCGCATTGGTCTAATTCTTTTATTGCATTTTCATTATCTTTATTATATTGGGCAATATTCTTTCGAACAATTTCTAGTTCTGTTTTGGCAGTATTTAACTCCAGCGTTTTCGCTTCTATTTCCTTTTTTATGTTATTTATTTCAGAAGTTTTGCTTATTTCTTCACATCTATTGGAAATATAGTTATATACTTTAATATTTCGCTTTTTATTAGAATATTTTTCATACAAGTTATTGATTTCAGCCAACTCTCTTTCTTGTTTTTCTAACTGGTCAGCCTTTTCTTTCTGTTTCTCATATTCATAAACATTAAGCTGCATAGACCTAATATCTATTTCATTTTTAACATCACAAATATTTTCAGTAATAAAGTTTTCAATATTGTCTATTCTCTTAAAACTTATTGATTTTTTTAGTAATGTAAACATTTTCCTATCATGGACATTGTACATACTAAGTATATTTTGCCTATATTCAGTATTTGTATCCATAAATTTTATAGTTTTATCGTCTTTACCATATTTTTCTCTACACCAGCTTTTAAACTGGTTTATATTTCTAGGCTGATTATTATATATGTAATCACTTTCATCCAGTCTATCTCTTAATCTAAAAAATACCCTTTTTGCATTTGCCATATCAGAATATGAATCTACTAATATACCGATACAAAAATATTCATCATTCATTGTGTCTTTAAATTCACAAACTAATTGGGTTGTAAATTCTTTGCCACCTCTTAGAGATTTTTCTCCACCATTTACATCATCTCCAAGTTCTCCAATTATATAACTTGTAAAAGACCTGTTTGCCTTTATATCAGCGGCTTTATTAAAAGAAGTACCATCTGTTTCGCCAAGTAAAACTACTTGCATAGCATCTATAAGTGTAGATTTACCAGAAGAGTTTTTACCTGTTAAAAAATTTATATCATCAAAATCAATTATTTTATGTTCAAAGTAATGCCATTTAGTCAACATCATTTTTGTTAATTTCTTCATCTGCTAAATCCTCCTCTTTTAATTGATTGTATATCATATTAATTCTATCATCAGAAACAGCAACTGTAATTGACGGCATAATAACATACACATTATCCATTTCATCTTCTGCTACAGCAGCCTTAACTATAATATTGTATTTTTCTATTATTTTAATGCTACTATCTCTATCCGTCTTTGAAGGCATACTGTCTATTAATCCAAAATCGTGTAGCATCTTATTATAAAGTTCACTTAATTTAAACTGAACTCTATTACTGTTACTAGATGTCTTTCTTTTTTCATCATACATAACTCTTAGAGCTATAAGCATTTTTGTAGTAAGTAATTTTAATATAACCCTATTGCTACCAGTTTCATTTCTTATATATATGGTTTCATTGTTTTTTCTTTCTAAAATCCAACCTGAAAGCATAAAATATTCTTCAAATAATTCAAAATTTCGTCTAACAAAATTAAACTTTTCATTTATTACAAATCCACCATTATTACTTATAACTTCTTCGTTTAAAAAAGTTTTATCAAATAATTCATTACATATATCTCTAAATTCTTCTTTTTCTCTAGTAGAAAAACTTTCATACTTTTCAAGCATATTTTATCTCCTATATATTATTTTTGGAAAACTATATTCCACACTATTAACAGTTTCATCTGTAACTTCAACTTTATACTTTGCCTTTTTATCTTTAGAATGCACCACAGATAATATAGCCTTAATATAATCTTCATCATTATTAATTTCTGTCAATATACCACCGTAATTATCAATAATATTTTCTATATAGCTATTTATTGCTGATTGATTATACTTCTGAGAATCTGAAGTTCGTATACTTTCCAATATTTTCTCAGATAAATCCTTTTGAACCTCAATTTTTTCCTGTGCTCCAACAGGTCTTTCTACTCTCTTTCTCTTAGAATATAAGCTGGTATTTCCCAGATATTTTTGAGAGTATATATTAATATTAAGATTAAAAATCTCGGCAATTTTATCAGGCTTTACATTGTTGATTATATCTATAAGTTTACCTCTAATACTTCTATCTGTATTAGTTAAGTATTCTATTTTGGCTGTTGTTGCTCTAACATATTCCTTATCTTTATAATCTATTTCGTTTATGAAATCTTCTTCTGCTCCATCATATGTATCTCTGATAAAGAAAAGTTTTCTTCGTATTTCTCCAGAAGCATCTTCTATACTGTTATAAGAACCGTTTTCAAATTCCTGCTTAGTTAGTTCTTCCATTATTTCATTTTCTATTGTCCATTTATTTACAATATTTAAAATAGACCTTTTATACCTTGTTACAGAGTCCCTACATTTCATTGGATAAATATATTTTGAAACTATACTTTCACGATAATTATTATAATGGTCAGAAATAAGTTCATTAACATTTACCATATCTATTTGTTTTTGATAATAACTATTTATACTATGATAAATTCTTTTAAAGCTATCCTTTAATTCAACTGTCTTATTATATGCACTATTTAATGCCACAAACTTCATAAATCCAGTTTCTTCATCATTATCAGCCGATTTAAGACTAGAATATGTTTCATAAACATAATTTACACTTTCTGTATTTTGGCTATTTTCTAACTCTTTTAAGAGTTTTATAAATTTTTGACTATATCCAGGGAATGTTACATATTCCTCAATATAAACCGTATCATATTCAAAAGCTATCCAACCTCTTTTTTCTATTAAATTTACAAGTAATCTAGCCTTTGCTCCCAATGTATAATATTCTTCAGGCTCGATATCTTCATCATCTGTTGAAATATATTGACTAATTCTATCCTGTAATTTATACTCCAAACAACTAACTAATTCACTCTTTTTTATTTTCAATCTATCATCAAATAACTCATCAATTATAAAAAGCACCTCAATATAAAGTTCCTTATTAGGTGATGCTAAAATAGAGAAAAATTTTTCTGGTATTATATTAAACAGCTCCATAAATACCTCCTTAAAACAAACATAACACTTAATTATTATTATAGCAATTAAATCAAAAAATTACAATGATTGACCTCCTCTATATTGACATAAAAAAATCTCACAATTTTATATTTACATAATAAAAAAGTGAGATTATATTACTATTTTAAAATCCTAAATCTTCATTTATAAGAACAACTTCCATATCTATATCATCCATTTTTTTTAACTCTATCAATAAAGCATTGCATATACGGTCTGGAGAAGAACAATTATAGCACTTGTCACACTTAACAGCACATGGTGTTCTTAGTCCAAGCCTTGCAGAGTTTTTAGGAGTGGCAATATTTCTCGCCCTCCATATAGCAGCTTCAATGTCTGATGCAATTTTATTTTTGCCAACTATATAATAAACCTTTTTGTGTCCAAAAAGAGAACCAGCCACCCTATTTCCTGTGCCATCTATGTTTACTATAACGCCATCTTCTGTAAGTCCATTAACGGAGGTCATAAAAATATCAGTAGTAAGACATTTTTTAGCTATTTTTAAAAATTCATCATTATTTTTTCCATCTTTAGGGTCAAAAACTGTATTATTAACTGACAACTTCTTTTTTAATTCCATTTGAACCATCGTTTCCGAATCTCCAAATCCAATAATTTCATTATTAAATATTGTTGTTAAATATTCTGTCGCCATTTCCTTGCTTTCAAAAACACTAACTTCATATCTATTTTTCTTCAATGCTTTTGCTACATCATTAATATTCATACATATTCACCTAACCTATCATTTTACTTTTCCTTTATCTAGTGTAATAATTACAACAGTTGCAACAATTAATATCAAGCCTATCATATCTGTTGTTCTAAGTTGAGTACCAAGCCACAAATATGAAATTATAGCTGATGACAAAGGTTCAACACAAGCACAAAGGCTACCTGTAACAGAGCCTGCTAGTTGGCATCCTTTTATAAACACACCAAAAGATGTTATAGAGCCTAAGACGGTAGTTCCTAAAAATGCTAATAAAAAAGGTATATCTACATTACAATCAAACAGATGGCTATGTATCATAATTAAAAGTGGTATAGAGCCTATTAAATTACCCCAACCAAGTATATGCAAAACTCCACATTTTGAAGAAAGTGTTGGAGATTGAATAGTATATATTGCATAAGTTAAACCACCTAAAAGTCCCCAAAATAAAGCTTTAGCAGATATAGAAAGACTACCTACATTTCCCCCTGTAGCCATAATGAATACTCCTGACATGGCACAAAGCAAAGCAAGAAACTGTATTGCAGAAGGTTTTTTCTTCATAGATATACAAGTGAACAACATAACTAAAGCTGGAGCTATATATTCTAACACCGTAGCTGTAGCAGAATTAGAATAATAAATAGCCATAAAATAAGAATACTGACAGCCCATAACACTTACAAAAGAGAATATCAGTACAGGAACAATAATATCTTTGGAAAAAACATTAAATACATTCTTCTTTTCTTTAGGAATTAAAAATATCAAAATCATTAATCCAGATGCAAATAATCGCCAAGCACTAAGCCATTGAGGGTCAATATTTTTTATTTGAAATAAATACTGTCCACATACACCGGAAAATCCCCATAAACTACCTCCTATAAGTGTAAAAATAATACCTTTTAGCTTATTACTCATAAACATCACTCTCCACTTACTTATATTTTCCTCTGTATTTTACTCCAAAACAACAAAAGGCTGTCAATTTTTGACAGCCTTTTATCATAAAGTGAAAATATTAATTCCACAATCTCTTATATATTTCTATTAAATCTTCTTTATTTACATCCATACGAGTATTTGAAGGACTTCCACTATCCATAGCATCTCCAGCCATTTTATCAATAGCTTCAAAGAACTTATCTTTTTCAATGCCATATTCTTCAAGTGTAGGAATTTCACAAGCCTTACAGAGAATATCTATACCATCTGTAAATTTTGACGCCTGTGTTTCAATATCCATATTTTCATCGGCAACACCCATAGCTACCGCAAGAGCTGCAAATCTTTCATGTGTACCACTAATTACATAAGAAAGACATTCTTTAATAAGCATTGCATTTGAAATACCATGTGGAACATGGAACAAAGCTCCTATAGGACGGCTCATACCATGAACTATAGTTACTGTTGAATTATTTATACAAACACCAGCCTCAAAAGCAGCTATTGACATTTGTTCACGAGCTTCTTTATTACTTCCATCTTTATAAGCAACTGGAAGATTTTTAAAAATTCTCTTTACGGCTGAAATTGCAAATACATCAGTAAGCGGAGATGCCTTTTTAGAAGTATAGGCTTCTACCGCATGAGTAAAAGCATCCATACCAGTAGCTGCTGTAATTGATTTTGGTGCAGTCATTGTAAATTCTGGGTCTACAATGGCTACATTAGGAAGTATACTTCCCCTTAAAAGCATTTTAATATCATTTTCAGTATCAGTAACTATTGTAAATTTAGTAGTTTCTGAGCCAGTACCAGCTGTGGTTGGTATACAAACTATTGGAGGGTATTTGCCTGAAAGCATCTTACCATTATAGTCTGAAATTTTACCTTCTTCAACTGTCATAGCAAGTATTGCTTTAACACTATCCAAAGGACTACCACCACCAATACCGATACCAAAATCACAACCAGCATCTTTATAAGCCTTAACGCCGGCCTCAATCATTTTATCAGTTGGTTCATTAGTTATATCATTAAAAATAGTCCATTTAATGCCAACTTCGTCGAGTACATCTGTTAATTTATTTACAAGACCGGTTTTAGTAACAACTTTACCTGAAACAATAAGAGCGTGAGTTCCAAGCCCAGCAAGGGTGTCCTTAGCCAAAGCTAAAGCATCCTCGCCCATAAATATTTTATCAGGTACAGCAAATTCAAATGCCATATTTACTACCTCACTCTCTTATAAAAATTCCTTATCAACAATGGCAAGGACTTCATCTACTTTCTTCATTTCTTCTGTAAGCTGTTCTTCAGTAATAATAAGTGGAGGACAAATAAAGAACATATTTTCATGAGAATAAGTCATAAATCCTCTTTCAGCAAGCATACCAATAATCTTCTTCATAATGCCTTCTGGGTCTTTACCAAATGGAACAAGTGGTTCTTTTGTTTCCTTAGACCTTACAAGTTCAATAGCTGAGAATAAACCAATATATCTTACATCGCCTACGCACTTAAAGTTAGCTTTTTCTTCTTCAAGCTTTTCGCCAAGAACCTTACCAACCTTATTTACATTATCAAGAATGTTGTTATCAATATAGTAATCAACACAAGCACAACCAGCAGCACAAGCAAGAGGGTGAGCACTATATGTAAGACCACAAGAGAGAACATGGTCATCGAAGTATGCTGCAATGTCTTTACTTACTACGCAACCACCAAGCTGAACATAACCACAAGTAACACCCTTTGCAAATGTTACAATATCAGGCTGAACCTCAAAGTTTTCAAATGCAAACATCTTACCAGTTCTGCCCCAGCCAGCCATAACTTCATCGCAAATCATAAGGATACCAAATTCATCACAAATCTTTCTAACACCTGGAAGATAACCCTTAGGTGGAATAATAACACCGTTAGAACCAGTAATTGTTTCCATAACAATTGCAGCAATATTATCAGGGTTTTCGTAAATAATCTGTTCTCTAAGCTTTGTTAAATAATACTTTGTAGCAGCTTCTTCTGATTCAAATTCAACAGCCTCACGATATACATAAGGAGTCATAAACTTAATAAAACCAGGAACACCAGGTTCAAGAGGAAATCTTCTTGGCTCACCAGTTAAATTACCTGCACCAAATGAAGAACCATGATAACTTCTGTAACGGCTAAAGATTTTATTTCTACCAGTATACATTCTAGCAATCTTGATTGCATTTTCATTTGCGTCAGCACCAGCATTTGTAAAGAATACCTTGCCCATATTATCTGGCATAAGGTCAACTATCTTCTTTGCAAGCTTAGCTCTTGATTCTACACCTAAAGATGGTCCAACAAAACAGTACTTGTCAACCTGTTCCTTAATTGCTTCATTAATTGCTTTATTACCATAACCTAAATTTAAGTTTACAAGCTGTGATGACATATCAGTATGTCTTTTACCGTCATAATCCCAATAGTAAATGCCTTCTGCCTTTTCTACTGGAGTTGGGTTAATGTTCTTCTGTGCACTCCAAGACTGAAGATTATATTTTTTCTGCATTTCTGTAATTTCTTTACCTGTCATACTCATAACAATCACCATTTTTAACCTTTCAAGAATTTAATGTATTTTATGCAAATGCATATTTGTTTTTGTTTATGTGCTTATTATATTATTACTTTTGACACTTTTCAACTAACATTTGAACACTTTTAAATAAATACATTGTGCATTTGCACACCGTTTAAGTTATAAAAAATCGCGTATAGCAAAGGCAATAATACACTTCACTTTTACGCCCAAATCAAACAAATTCATAGATGTAATTGTATCAATTTTCTTTAAATAATTCACTACAGTATTTCTATGTATAAATTCCTTTTCAGACACTAGCTGTGGACTGGCATTATTATCTAAATAAGTTTTCAAAAACTCTAAATAATTACTGCCATGTTCATTGTCATATTCTTCTAGCTTACCTAATACTTCATTATAATAATCTTTTAAAACACTTTTGTCTGAAACTTCTACAAAGAGTTTGTAAATATCCATATCCTCATAAAACATACAGTAAAAATCCCGTTTTACTGCCATATTATAAGCTGATACAGCATACTCAAACCCTTTTGTTTTTTTATCCATTCCATCTATCTTACTACTTACACCAATGGATATTTCAATACTTTTAGATTTACAGAGATTTTTTAAATCCTTACAAAAAGCTTCTAAATCAAGTTTATTGTACTTATACAGTAATGCAATGATGCAACCGTTATATTCAAAAGAACAGTAAAGGTCAGATATAGCTTTTGCTGTCTGTTCTGAAAGCACATTAACTTTATCATCTAAATTTTCATCACTATTCCTTGAACCTATGCAAACTACATAATAACTTCCATTACGATTAAAACCACTTGACTCCAAGCTGGTAAGTTGATTTTCTCTATTTCCAATATTTAACACAAGATTTTTAAAAGCATTAGATACATCTGTATCGTGGTTTATGCTTTGACTAATAATAGTACAAAAATCTCTTGTCATATCAACAACTCTTGTCTTCCAAGGCAGGGTAAACAAAGGAAAATTTCTTTCGTTGCAGTACTCTATAACTTCAGTATCTATTGCCGGAATATAAGGTCCAATATTAACAATAAGCCCACTTGCACTAGCTTTATCAAGTTGTTTAACAAACTCTAGTAGCCATCTACCTGTATTATTCATAACACCTGTAGTAAACACTAGCTCTTGTCCTCTTAAAAAAGCTCCCACATTACTACTTTCCATAATATGTACCCATTCCACCAGATTATTAAAGCCATTAAAACCTGCAACAGCCTTTAATCCATAATTTTGATTACATTTTTTGCATAACTGATTAACGGTTACCGCCATTTACATCACCCACTAGATTTATTACTTCATATTAAATCTTTCTTTAATTGCATCAACAAGAAGCTCTACACTTTTATCCTCGCCTAACATACTAACATCAAGCATAAGATTTTTAGTTGCTCTATCGCCTCTATTATGACCAGTTACATACTTATAATAATTGTGTCTTTGTCTATCAATTTTCTTAATCATAGCCTCTGCACTTCTGGTATCCATTTCATAAACTTCTGATATGTGCTTAATCTTGGCCTCCATAGGAGCGTACAAAAATATATGTATACAATTTGAATACTCTCTTAAAATATAGTCGGCACATCTACCAAAAAGAATACAATCTTCCTTGTTTGCTGCCTCTCTAATAACTTCTGCCTGTGCAGAAATTGCCTTTTCAGAATAGAAAGTTGTAGAAGAGCCATATACAAACTTAGAGAAAAACTTATTCTTATTACCGATAACCTCATCTTGTGCTGCTACAATTTCTCTACTTATACCTATTTTTTGTGCTGTTAAATCAATCAAATCTTTATCATAGTAAGCAAAATTAAGTGCATTTGCTAGCTTTTGTGCAATACCTCTAGCATTACAACCAAATTCTCTACTAATAGTTACAATTTTATACATAATAACTTCCCCCTATCTGAATTTTCTATTAAACTTCTTTTCAAGTACCTTAACACCCCATGCTAAAGGAATACATATAATAAGATATACTACTGCAAGTATTGTATAAGATTCAATAGTAAGGAATGTCTGTGAAGTATAAGCCTTTGTAACGAGAAGGAATTCTGGAGCTGTAATATAAGCCATAAGTGAAGTATCCTTTACAAGCATTACAAGGTAGTTACCAAAGACTGGAATAGAATTACGGAAAGCCTGAGGAATAACAATCTTAAACATCGCCTGTCTTGGTGTCATAGCAAGAGCAAGTGCGGCCTCAGTCTGTCCATTATCAATAGAAACAATTGCTGAACGAATGACTTCTGAAATATAAGTACCATAATTAATAGCAATACCAATAATACCTGCCAATACTGCTGGCATACTAACCTTTAAATCAGGGAAACCTACAAAGTATGCACATACCTGAATTAACAAAGGCACTACATAATAGATATATACTAACTGAACAAGTAAAGGTGTACCTCTAATAATTTCCTGAAAAATTACAATAATATTTACAAGCCATTTATGCTTAGATAACCTACCTAAAGCAAGAAGAAAACCAATTACAATAGCCAATGCAAAGCCAACAATTGTAGTTACAACTACAATCCAAAGTGCCTGCTGTATAAGTTTTGGTACTAATTCAGTTATTGCCTTCATAAAGTTTAAATTCTGTATTACATTCATAATCCGGCACCTCCTTAATTATTAAGAATTCTCTTTAAGAATTCTCTTGTTCTTTCGTGTTCTGGATTTGTAAACATTTCCTGAGGAGATTTATCTTCAAGAACAATGCCACCTTCCATAAATATTACTCTATCTGCAACTTCTCTTGCAAAACCCATTTCATGAGTAACAACTGCCATCGTCATACCATCTTTTGCAAGGTCTTTCATTACATTAAGTACATCGCCTACAAGTTCTGGGTCAAGAGCTGATGTAGGTTCATCAAAAAGCATCATTTCCGGTTCCATAGCAAGTGCTCGTGCAATAGCAACTCTCTGCTGCTGACCACCTGATAAAGTATCTGGATAAACATTAGCCTTATTAGCTAAGCCTACCTTATCCAAAAGAACCATTGCTTTTTCTTTCATTTCATTTTTATCTTTCTTTAAAATATGTACTGGAGAATACATAACATTTTCAAGAACAGTCATAAAAGGAAATAAATTAAATCTCTGGAAACACATACCAACATGTTTTCTATAATCTACAATATTAAACTTTGGAGCAAGAATGTTTTTACCTTTGAATAAAATTTCTCCCCCTGTAGGCTGTTCCAATAAATTAAGACATCTCAAAAATGTACTTTTACCTGAACCAGATGGTCCAATAAGAACAAGAACCTCTCCCTCTTCAATTTTCATATTTACATCTTTTAAAACCTTTAAGTCTCCAAAATTCTTTTTAAGACCTTTAATTTCTAGCAAAGCCATAGCTTACGCCTCCTTTTTACTTTCTTAAAAGAAAACAGGACTATGCTGTTACACATAGCCCCATTACTAATCAATTTTACTTATTTAAGCCGTTATCTTTCTGGTCATTTGTAATAGCGTGAAGCTTAGGGTCAAGACCATACTTTTCGTAAATCTGATCAAGAACACCTTCATCTCTCATTTCTGCTACGACCTTATTAATATCCTTCATAAAATCTTCGTTACCAAACTTTACAGAAGGAGCAATTCTACCAATTTCAGCTTCTGTATCTTTATAGTTACTGCAAAGTTTAAGTCCCTTGAGTGTTTCAGGCTGGAACTTCATAAGATTTTCAACTACTGGAGAATCAGTAAGGAAAGCATCAATCTTGCCATTCTGTAAAGCTACAATAGATTCTGTCTGGTCGCCAGTTGCTCTTGCTTCCTTAATCTTACCGTCTGCTGCCCAACCTTCAACAGTTGTCTGCCAAATTGTACCTGGAGTATAACCAACTACAGTTTTTGATGGGTCGAAATCATCCTGACCGTCTATTGTGCCATTTTCAGGAGCAAGTAATGCACCACCCTGAGTATACCAAATATCACCATAATAAATCTGCTGTGCTCTATCTTCTCTTACATACATACCATCGGCAATAATATCAATATTATCAGAGTTAAGATTAAGAATAAGTTCTGAGAAAGGAATAAGGCTCATTTCAACCTTTGGAATACCTAATCTCTTTGCTGCTTCCTTAATAATATCTGCATCAGGACCAACAAATTCACCTGTGTTCTGGTCTAAGTAAGCATATAAATCGCCAGAAGAACCAACTTTAAGTACACCCTTGTCAATAATTTTCTGTGTTGCTTCGCTTACATCTCCTGTTGCCCCAGATGCTGATGCCTCGCTACCTGTTGACTCAGTTGTTGCTTCACTGCTACTTGATTGACTAGCTCCACCACAACCTGTCATCAACATACTCATTACTAAAGTAATAGCCAAAACAAATTTCTTCATAATAATCCGCTCCTTTTGTTATAATCTTTTCTTCATTTAGATAATAAAAAAGAGGAAGTCGTGTTTTTATAAACATCGACTTCCTCGTCTAATTTATTCAAATCTTTTTTATTTCTAAATGACTTCTTTTTTGAAGTTGAGTACATTATAAAACATTTAATTTTAAATTGCAACACCAAAATTTTTATAATTCTTGTGCAAATGCACATAGGATAAAATTTTATTGTGATTTAATACAAACATTACATTTCTATTTTATTAAAATTGCATTTTTAAGTTTGTGTTCCTGCACAAACATTTATTTATAATTATTAAATATGCTATATACAAACAATTAAATTTAGATTTTTTTAGTACATAATTACAAAATTATAAAATCAATTGAATTTCATTAAGTATAATTTTGCAATTTAACATCATAAAAATTGCATTTCCGCATATATTCCTACTTCTTACATAAAAGAATTAATGCTCCTTACAACTCCACTCTGTCACTTCAATTTTTATTACAGCAACTCTTTTTAATACTTCTTCATTAAATTTCCAAGTATTATTATTACTGTAGTGCAACATAACACATTCTAAACCATTTATTTTTTCCTCAGGGTCATCAACTAAAGATATTTTTCCCTTACCCATTATACTTTGGTACAAATATGAATAACTACAAGCTACATCAGCCTCAACAAGCTGATGTTTTGTATCCATTTCAAAACTTGCAGTATTTTGTTGTTTTATTAAATCTATTTTTTTACCCTCAGACGCTCCATGGAAATATAAAGTTAATTTTCCTGATTTCTCTTCATATCCAAAGTTTAATGGCAAAATATATACACTATCTTCGTCTTTTAAGCCTATTCTGCAACAATCACAGCTTTGCATTATTTCAAGCATTTTGTCATAACTTGTAATCTCTCTATCTTTTCTTCTCATAATAAAAACTTCCTTTCATTTATAAATTTATGTTTGTACTAATTTTTAATATAAAATTATATTTTGTCAATAGTTTTCCAGCACAAAAAAAGACTGATAACCATAAAAGCATCAGTCTTTAAACAATATATCATATTTGGTAATCGTCGCCATCAGACAATCTATAGGCAGATGGTGGCAATTTATATTTATTTTTAAACAAACGAGAGAAATAGCCTATATCTTTGTAGTCCAATCTTTCAGCTATATCTGTTATTTTCATATTAGTTTCTTTTAAAAGCCATACCACTCTTTTTAGCTTGACAGTTGTAAGATAATCCACGAACCTTATACCAGTCTGAGCCGGAAAAACTGTACTAAGATAAGAACTATTTATGTAAAGCTCAGTTGCAATATCTTTTTGTTTTAGATTATTTTCCGGATTATTTAATATATATTGTATAACCTCATAAATTTTAGAGTTATTACAATTAGGAAATAATTCGCAATATTCATCAAAAAGATTGCATATAATATCTTTATAGCGTTTTTTATAGGAATTTTGATTTCTTTCATTTATACCATCAAAGCTATAAAAATCCTCTTGTACTATATACAAATCAAGCCAATCATTGTGATTAAACACATCATCTATAACAGCCTTACATATACTTCTAACCTTTTTATCGGCTTTCAAAATATCTTCTCCAGTATTATAAACTTCTTCTATCATATTTGAAATATAGTCATAAATACCAGTATCTCGTCTTTCGAAGTAATTTATTACCTCTTCTGCATAATAGATGCCAGTTGCTTCTCCACCAAATGTTTCGTTCTTTATTCTATTAAACATAGAAAAGAACAATGTTTCATCAAAAGGTTTAACAAAATAATCATATGCACCCAAAATTATACCTTGACGAGCATAATTAAAATCTTCAAATTCACTACATAATACTATATGAGAACATATCCCCTCTTTTTTTACATTTCGTAAAAGTTGTAATCCGTCCATACCCATTATTCTTATTTCTGTAATAACAAGGTCATAACGGTTTTCTCTTATTTTTCTATAAGCAGACACACCGTCGCTTACTACATCTGTAATTTCAAATTCAGAGGAATCTCCCCATATACTTAACTTTTTAATTTCCTCAAGGAGGTCATAATTGTCAAAAACCAACAATGTCTTATACAATATTTTTCCTCCTTTCAATTAATTAAGCATCTCTTAAATACAATAATCAAATATGTTATTGCTAATTTTTTCTTCTTCAATAAGGTCGACAATTGTAACACTATCCATATATTTATTTACTGTTGTACATAAACCTTTTAAGAATCCATTAATTGGTTCTGGTTCTTCTATACTTTCTGGTGTAACTACACCTTCCATAGCTCTTACAATACTACCTACTGTATATTGTTCTGGTGCTTTAGAAAGTCTATATCCACCCCTTGCACCTCTCTGGCTCTTTACAAAACCAGACTTACACAATACACTAACAACCTGTTCAAGATATTTAACAGAAAGATTTTCCCTTTCTGCAACTTTTTTAATTGTTATAACTTCACTTTCTTCCCATTTTACAATAGAAAGCATTAATATAATTGCATAAATTGTTTTTTTAGACAGTCTCATTATTTTACCACCTTTCTGCCAATTTTGCAACTACTGTTCCTGCATTTGCACCATCTGATGCAGCAGTAATCATCTGTCTTAATTGCTTTGTTCTACAGTCCCCAACTGCAAAAACTCCACCAACATTAGTAGCCAAATCACTATCTGTTTTTATATATCCATATTCATCAAGTTCCAACACATCTTTAAAAATAGAGGTTGACGGACTAAATCCTACAGCCACAAATACACCTTTCACAGATAATTCCCCTTTATCTGTAATAAGTTTCTCTACGCTATTTTCTCCATCTACTTTAACTGGTATTGTATTATACAATACTTCAATATTTTCTTTTTTATTTAATCTCTCTACAAGTGTGCTATCAGCTCTCAACTTGCCTTTTCTATAAATTAAATAAACTTTTTTACAAATATTAGATAGATAAATTGCTTCACTTACTGCTGTATTAGCCCCACCTATTACAGCAACTTCCATATCAGTAAAAAAAGCACCGTCACATACTGCACAATAGGATACACCAGCACCAGTAAAGTCTTCTTCCCCTTGAAAACCTGCTCTCTTGTGCTTTGCACCTGTTGCTACAATTACAAATTTTCCCTCGTAACTGTTTTCAAAGCCAATAGCTTTCTTTACTTTTCCTTTAAAATCCACAGACTCAATTTCGTCATATATTATTTCAACACCGACATTTTCAGCCTGTTGTTCAGTCTTTTCAGCAAGCTCATATCCACTGCCTACAAAACCAGGGTAATTTTCAACTAGGTCTGCCATTACTGCTTGACCTCCACATTGTTCCCCCTCTATTACAGCAGTGGAAAGGCCTGCTCTTGCAGTATAAATGGCAGCCGTAAGACCCGCTAAGCCTCCACCAATGATTAGACAATCATACATAATAGGCTGCCTCCTTAAATTAATAATTATAGTTTTTATTTACATAATCAAGTGCGTCTTTGAAATCTTGTTTCAAATCTTCAATATCCTCGATACCAACACTTACTCTTATAAGGTCATCATAAACGCCTGCTTTAATCTGTTCTTCTTCATTACTATGTGCGTAAATTGTAGAAGATGGATGTATAACAAGAGTTTTAGTATCTCCAATATTTGTTATATTTATGGCATATTTTAACTGATTAATAAAAGCAAAGGCTCTTTCCTTTGTAAATAATCTTAAAGTTAAAATACCACCACCCTTACCATTAAACTGGCTATTTGCAATATCGTAATAATGGCTTGATTTTAACATTGGATAGACCACTTCTCTCACACCGTCTAAACCTTCAAGACTTTCTGCCAATGCAAGTGCATTACTACAATGTCTTTCCATTCTCAAACTTAAAGTTTCAAGTCCAAGAGAGTTATAGTAAGAATTCATAGGACTGACACAACAGCCTAAATTTCTAAATGTATCGTTCTTCAATTTTGCAGAAAAAGCAAACTTACCAAACTTAACATAATCTTTCATAATAGGGTATTTTTCAACTGTCCATTTGAAGTTACCACTATCAGTAATAACACCACTTATAGAGTTGCTATTTCCGTTAATGTACTTTGACGCAGAATTAATAATTATATCAGCACCTAAGTCTATACCCTTTACTAAGTATGTTGTAGCTGTTGTATTATCCAAAATAAAAGGTAAACCAAAGCTATGAACTATTTCTGATGCTTTCTTTACATCAGTTACATCAAGTTTTGGATTGCCAATAGTTTCAGCAAAAACAGCCTTTGTATTTTCATTAACATATTTCTTCATCTCATCTTCTGTTATTTCATCTATAAGATGAATTTTTATGCCAAGATTTTCAAAATCTTTGAACAAATCAAGTGTTCCACCGAAAATAGAATTTTTAGATATAATTTCATCTCCACTAGAAAGTATATTTAAAAATGTAGCTGAAATAGCCGCCATACCAGAAGATACTGCAACTGATGCAATACCACCCTCAAGATATGTTATTCTATTTTCAAAAGAAGCTGTTGTTGGATTACTTATTCTTGTATAAGCAAATCCAGCAGCCTTATTATGGAAAATCTTTTCTATCTGTTCTGCTGTTTCTTGTCCAAAAGCACTTGATTGATACACAGGCACAAGTGTTGCACCTGTGCCTGCATCTCCTTTAAAATTTCCATGTAATAAGGATGTATCATACTTCAATTTAATATCACTCCTTATAAAACACCGTCACATTCTACCTGTTCATAATCAATAAGTTCATGAATAGTAGGGTTATCGCCACAAATTGGACAATCTTTTACATGTTCTGGTAACTTAATCTTTCTGAATTCCATTTTAAGTGCATCGTATGTAAGTAAATAGCCTGTAAGTAATTCTCCTACACCGATAATGTACTTAATAGCTTCCATAGCCTGTAAACTACCGATTACACCACCCATAGCACCAATTACACCTGCCTGCTTGCAAGTAGGTACTGCATCCTTTGGAGGTGGATTTTTGAATACACATCTGTAGCAAGGACCTTCCCCAGGTACATAAGTCATAAGCTGACCCTGAAATCTTATAATGCCAGCATGAGAAAATGGCTTTTTAGCCATTACACAGGCATCATTAATTAAGAATTTTGCTGGGAAGTTATCTGTACCATCAATAATGAAATCATAATCCTTGATAAGGTCCATAATATTATCTGCACTTACAAAAGTACGATATGTATTAATCTTAATATCTGGATTCATAGCTTCCATTGTTTCCTTTGCAGAAAGGACTTTAGCCTTACCCACATCTTTAGTTGCATGTATAATCTGACGCTGTAAATTTGATAAATCTACTTCATCAGCATCAGCAATACCGATTGTACCTACACCTGCTGCTGCAAGGTACATAGCTGCTGGAGCACCAAGACCACCAGCACCAATAATAAGGACTTTGCTATCTAATAATTTCTTCTGTCCCTTTACGCCAACTTCTTTAAGAATGATATGGCGAGAATATCTTTCTATTTGTTCATTAGTAAAAGCCATTATCTGCATCCGCCTCCCATGAAATAAAGAAATTCTACTACATCGCCGTCTTTTAATACAATATTTTCAAAATCTCTAGCACTATGAAGGTCATCATTTACTGCTGCTGTTGCATATTCTGGAGTTTCTACATTTTCAAGTACAACTAATTCTGCAACTGTTAAACCTTCCTTATATTCCTTTGTCTGTCCACTTACTGTTAATTTCATCTTATTATTCCTCACCTTTCTCAACGATTAAATCAAATGTTCCATCGTCATTTTTATTTAATTTTAATACCTTATGTCCTTCTTCCTTCATAGAACGAGGTACATTCTGAACTGGTTCTCCGTCATTCATATGAACTGAAAGAACCTGTCCAACCTCTAATTCTTCTATAGCAACCTTTGCCTTAACAAAAGTTACAGGGCAAACAACATCAGTAATATCAACATATCCATCAATCTTTATATCAGCCATTATATGCCTCCTCAATTACTTTTCTAAACTTATCTTCGCCAATTCTTTCAATAGTAAATCTAAATCTTTCTCCAGCGTTTGCGTGTTCCTTAAAGAAACTAACTGCTGCATCAATTACTCTGAACAATGTTTCCTTGTCATAGATAATTGGAATAATTTCTTCGCCTTTATGTATTCTGTTACCAAAAAGTCCGCCAAAAGATACTATATAACCTGAATGATTCACCCAAGAATCGACTGGACAGGCTTTTGTACAACGGCCACAGTAATTACATTTACTATCATCAATTACAAGTTTATCATCTTCAAACTTGATTGCCTTTGTACGGCAAATATTTTCACAGACACCACATTTAATGCATTTATCTTCAACCCAATCAGGTTTGATACCACCCTTAATACCTATATCATTTTCTTCGGCTTTAAGGCAGTTATTCTGACAACCTGTAAGACCAAACTTAAACTTGTGTGGTAATTCCATAGCAAAAAATCTATCACTAATTTCATTTGCAAGAGAGTATGTATCAATACAACCACTAGGACAGATTGCATTACCTTGACATGCTGTAACTGTTCTTACTCTAGCTCCACATACACCAGGTTCACAGTTACCCTCTGCAAGAGCAGCTTTAACTTCATCAATATCATCAAGTTTTATAAAAGGAATTTCAACGCCCTGTCTTGATGTAAGATGAACATATCCATCGCCATATTTCTCAGAAACCTCTGCAATTGTTGCAAGCTGTTTTGCATCTAAGTGACCACCAACAGATTTTAATCTTAAAGAAAAACAGTTCTTTTGTTTCTGACGCATAAAACCACCTTTTTTTAAGGTGCTATAATCTACTGCCATAAAAGTTCCTCCTATATATACTTAATTTCTTCTTCTGTACTTACATTATCTACGATTCTAAATGACTTCAAAACAGGATTTTCAATATCCATAAGAGAAATAATCATATAACTAGCTTCTTTATCATAAGCAAGTCTTTTATCTTCCTCTGATGGTCTTGAAGGACTTTCTGGATGTGAATGGAAATTTCCTAAAGGCACAAGTCCTTTTGCTCTCATATCCTTTACTGCATCAAGCTGGTCCTTTGGATTCATTGTAAAATGTTCATTTGAATGGTCGATATTCTCAAGAACATAAATTTCTTTTACTTCTCTTTCATTGCCATTTTTTATTCCACCAATAAGACCACATATTTCTTCCGGTCTGCCCTTTTTTGCTGTATCTAAAATCACATCATAAAAACTTTTTGGTAAAATTATCATTATACAATCTCCTTTATTATTGCTTCAAGGTCAGCTTTTTTAGCAACGCCTTTTATTCTATTTACTTCTTCCCCGTCTTTAAAAAATACTATTGTAGGAGAAGACATTACATTATATTTACGAGCTGTATCTGCTCCAAATTTAATGTTTAATTTGCTTACTTTAATATCTGTATGTTCTTCTTCTAGTTCTGCAAGAATTGGAGACATTCTCTTGCAAGGAATACAGCTATCAGAATAAAACTCTAATAAAACAGGTATGTTTGAATTTAAAACTTCACTTTCAAAATTATCGTTTGTTATGCTCTGCAACATAATCACCTCTATTCATACTTTATCAATAGGATTTATATGGAAATGTTATCACACAAAATTTGACTTGTCAATATGAAATTTTTTGGTTTTATATGATTTTTTTCATTTCATGTAAAAATTACTGTAAATAAAACAATTTTCTCAATACAATTAATATACATATAATCAAAAACTTTTAATATACAAATCACTTATTAAACAGCTATATATTATTTGTATAATATAAGATAATCATAGAAAAACAGAACATTTCATATATTTCCTCTAATTCATATATATATTATATGAATTAGTATAATCGTATTGGCAAAATTCGTCAATAGGCATATATATGAATTTTTTCTAAAAATTTTCACATATGTTCCTATTGTTTTTTGACTATTCGTATTTTTATATAGTAAATCTTTTTAAACTATCTCAGCTATTTGCTTTTTTTCTTTACTTCAGATTTCCTAACAAACTCAATTAATATGCTAGTTTGGAAACCTAAACTATTTGCTTAAAATAAACCTTTATGATACCACCTAAGTGGCGTCTTATAAACAAACTTTAGCTATTGGATTTGTGCTTTAATGTATTGTTTCCTAATTGTTGATACCAAAATTATACCAATTCTAAACTGTCCTTATTTTAGAGCTTCATTATAGTGCTCAATCTTGCTATATCAGGCTTAATATTTTCTTCTGTAAGATGTTGGTAATACTGTGTCATTACTGTGGATGAATGTCCTAACCAAGATTGTGCCGCCTTTGCTGAGATTTCTCCTTCATAACATCTTGTCGCAAATGTATGTCGTAAACTGTGGGGAGTAATCATCGGAAAATCAGGGTGTAATTCACGACACTTAGCAACTAATCTTCTAAACTGTTCATCCCAAGTGCGTACTCTCGCATATTCGTTTATAGCTTTCTTGTTTTTTATTTTTTTTAATTTTAAACTTAAAAGAGGAAATAAAATATCTTTACTTTTCAAGATTATCCCATTTTGTTTAAACATTTTTAGTTGTTCTGTATAGGCTAATAAGGATAGTTCTGTTAAAGGCACTTTTCTATTTCCTGCTTTAGATTTTGTTGCTCCAGCTACAACCACTTTTTTGCCATTGTTTAAAACTTCTTTAACAGTCTTATTTACATTTACATAGTTGTTCTCTATGTCTATATCCTCTACTTTCAAAGCAAGCAATTCTCCTATTCTAAGCCCTGAACCTAACAAAAATAAATAGGCGTATTTACATAAATAATTACTCTTTAATAGAAACTCAATAAGCTCCTTCTGTTCATTATTTGTTAATACTTTATCTCTTTCACCTTTACTTTTTTTTATCCTTGTGTTAGCACAAACAACATTCTGAGTAGGGTTTTTAATTATATATTCTTCAGCTACTGCAAATCGAAATAGAGGTTTTAGAGCTACAAGTGCTATTTTAGGGTTATATCCATCTTTATCTTCTAAATCAGAACAATATTTCCTAATGGTTTGCTTATTTATTTTCTTTATTGGTAAATCTCCCAGCAAATTTCTGACATATTTATTATATACTTCCACCTTATTTATCAATGTACTCTTTGCTAGTTTTTGTTTACTTACATCCATATAAATTTCAAATAAATTATTTAAAGTTATTTGAGTGTTTGTTTCTGTATCTTGCCACATTTGAACTTTGTATTTCTCTACTGTCAAAATTTCTTTTGCTTCTTTTAACTTATTTGCATATTTTGTATGCCTTTTTCCGTAATTATCAGTCCATCTAATTATATATCTACCATCTTTTCCTTGACATAAACCTGTTCCTAGTTCTTTTCCTTTTAAATCTTTACCCATTAAACAAACTTCCTTTCTTCTGTAGATTTACTTGTTTATTACTTATTAAAGGAAGTTGTTAATCACTATCGACCCCATTGTAACTTGAGTTTTCTGGTTTTTCAAGTAAAAATTTCATTTTATAACTTACTACCTCCCTGAACTTAAATCTATATACTTATCTAATAAGGTTTTGTTTGCAAATATTCTTCCATCCTTTCTAAATACGAACGAACAAGTTGGTTCTGCTAACCATTCTCTTGCTTTTGTCTCACCAATACCTAAGTATTTTGCCATTTCTTTTACACTCAAAAGTTTCTTTTCCAATTTAATTTACATCTCCTTTCGTCCTATAATATTTATACGCCCCCCCTCTATTCCTTGTTATGTTTAATATAAATTCGGTAAAATTGATATAATAAAAGACCTTAATTAATTAAATTATATGTTAAGTTAGCTTTTTATATTGACTACATACTCTTAATCTAATAATTAGGTCTTCTATATATATATATATTTTTTTTTATTTTTATTTATTTATTTATTTATATTATTTTTATTGTTTGTTTTCTTTTTGTGTGTTTGTTTGACTTTGTTGTATTTCTTTTAAGTTATTTAGTATACTTGTCCCTATTTGTTCTGCATTAGGACATATACATACTATATAGCAAGAACCTACCTTTTCCGTATAAACATTCTTCTGCTCTATTTTATGTTGTCCTGTCATACCACCTATGTAACCAGAGCGTATTAGTTTTATACTCTTTTCTACATTCTCTATATATTCGTTCTTTGGTTTTAAAACTTCCACTATATAAACATCATTTAAAGTGTTTTTGTATGAACAAGCATAGGCTTCTAACTCATTCGGGATTACATATGCTTCCCATAACTTATCTGTATTATTTATATCTGTTATGATTATTGGATTTGTAGTGTTTTCCTCTGCTGTCCTTGCTTGCTTAATTGCCCAGCCATAGACTATGTTTTGCTCATAGTCTTTAACTTGCTTTTCTGTGTTTATTAATGCTAAGTTATGTTCTATTGCTTTTTCTTGTGTGTTTTTATAGGTTTCGAAAGTTTCTACAGATACTTGTTGTTCCTCGATTTTATTACAACCTACTAAATTTACTACACATAAACACGCCACCAATAAACTGATTAACTTCTCTAATTTTCGTTTCTTTTTTATATCTACCACTTCCTTTTTAACAAATGCTATATCACCAGTAGTATCTCGGTATTGAAAACTTACAAAAAGAGATAACCCCACTACTTTCTTATTTTTGTTTTGTATAGTGGGGTTTTACTTTTAATCTTTACTTAATCAACATCGACTTATTTATCTGTTTGTCTTTATATTTTAATTTAATTGCCACTTGTTGCAGTTGTTACTTCTGTTTTATTTTCTTTTTCTGTACCTGTCTTTGTATTATTATTATTTTTTTTAGTTTCTGTTTCAGTTTGTGACATTGATTCTACATTTGTTTCTACATAGTCTTTTAAATCAGACTTTTCATTAATTACTGTTGTGTCTATTTCGTTTACAGCTAATTCTACTGAAATTGTAGTTACAATGCTATCTGATGTGTCCTTATTTTCTTTAGTTGTGTCTGTGTTGGTATTCGTAGTGCTTTCTACTTTACTTTCTTCTGCATTACCCTTAGAATTTGTGTTATCCTCTGTTGTTGTTGTTGTTGTTTCAGTACCCTTATTATTAGTTGTACTTGTATTCATAGTGCTTTCTACCTTATATGATTGCTTAGTGGCTACACCATTTTCATCAATGGCTACCTCATATGTAATATCTCCTAAAGAAAGTCCATTTCCCATATAGCTATCACTAAACTGTACTTTTGTGCTATCAAGTACAAACTTATAGCCATTCTCTGTTTTTTCTACATTCTTTACAGCATCTTCTGTTAAGGTAAAGGGAATTACTGTACCCAATGTTTCAGAACTAAATTGTGTGTATTCTTCTTTGTTCTTTACTTTATTACCAGACATAGAAGCATAACTATAACCATCTGAATAATATAGATTAGCTGTAACTGCTACCTCTGAACCACTCTTTAATTCTAAGTCTACATTTGCTGTTGGCTTATTGTCCTTTGAATCATACTGATAAACTACTTTGGATGATGAAGTACCTGTATCCTCTGTGTTACTCGAAATATCCTGTGTTGCTGTTAAAGTGTAATTCTTTAACTCATTTGCTTTCTTGATTGCATCATTTGTGTTAGATACAGCTTCTTTTGTTGCTTCATCTACCTCTGTAGAGTTATCTGCTGTTGCTGTCATATTTTCACTACCATTACTACTATTACCATTACTATTACCACAACCTACAGTACCTAACACAAGCATAGCTGTGATACCTAACATAATTAATTTTTTCATAATTTCTTTTTTTACCTCTTTCTTTCTTTCTACTTTAGTTTTTCCTAAGTTTACTTTACATACTTGCTTACTTGTTTTTATGAGTTGTGAACTACCTCATACATCTCTATATAATATAATATACAAACAAAAGAATAGGAATATCTTTTTATGCGTATTTAACTAAATCCATCAGATAACTTAAAATACACTCCTTACCTTGCTTAGTTACTATTTCTTCAGACTGTAACCTGTCTGTTAAACGCTCAGCTTCAGCTAAATGTCCATTAAATGTATCATATCCAACAAATGTCTGTGAGTTCCATTCGCTACAAGTATCTTTTATTTCATAAGGGTGCTTTCCCTCATTATGAAGTTCTATTACTGTAGACAGATAATCTTGAACTACTCTATTTGTTTCGGTTTCTAACTCACTTGCAGGTTCGCTCGTATCCATAGGAACATCTGTAACTATTCCTATACCCCATAAGTGTTTAATGTCCCCTACATCTGTTGACTTCATACTTGCTATTAAACTACTAAAATACTCTGTTGCATTATCTGTTAATTCTTTTAATGTAGATACTTGAGCTTTTTGTTCTGTCTGTACAACAGGTAACTGAGGAGACTCTATATAAACTGTCTGTGCTGATTGTACCCAATTTACTTTACAATACATATTATCTCCGATTGAACGAATAGGAATGTAAGTAATTCCGTCTACTGTACAACTATCTTCTATTATACTATTTAATTCTACTTCAGATTTCCCATTACTTAGTGTCCCTGAGATAGTGCTTTTACTTAAATCAATTAATACATTCGTACTGTTATTTTTTGATGTTATCTGTATTTGCTTTTTTACAGTATTGTATTTAACGGTATATCCCATTGCTTCAAACACAGGCTTAACAGGTACATATACTCTTTTCTCTTTTAGCACACACCCTGTTATATTAATTGCTTTTCCATTTACTGCACAATATATATCTTTGTGTACAGCAACATTTATCTCACTATTAAACTCAGCTCCTACTCCTATGTCACTAATATCATCACTATTATTTTCCTGTTGTGTAGCTAGTGCATTTGTTGTTTGATTTCCAGCTATTACTGTTGTTGTTGTTGTTGGAGCTGTTAAAATGAGTGTTACACAAGTAAACATTAAGGTAACTAAGTTTATATAGGGGTTTTTATATTTCAATTTATTCAGTTCCTCCTCCCTAACTAACTAACTAGCTATTTACTTAGCTTGCTTGCTGACCTGTTCCTGGTTTAGTTCTTCCTATAGTTTCTGCTTTGTCCTTTTCTTTTAACTCCTTACGCTTCATACCCTTTGCTTTAACGCCTTCTCTAATTATATTTCCTAGCTTAACAACTACCTTGAAACGCTTCTTTTCGCCTTCTGCTAATTCGGATTCGGGTCTTATATGTAATTCGCCTCTGGCATATAAATGCACTAACTTGTGACATACAGTACATAAAGTGATTAAATTGTCTATTTCATCTTTACCACCTAAATAAACTTCCTGTATGTGGTGTTCGTCTAATACATCAACAAATTCTTGTCCTTCAGCACCACAAGCCTGACAACAGTTTTTATCTCTGGCTAAAGCAGCCTTTCTTAATTCAGGAGATAAGATTTCTCTATGCTTATAGTCTTGCTTATGTGGTTCATATCCTTCAATTTCTTTGCCTTCTTCCACTAAAGTGTCTAAACTTTCTTCTGTATTGTCCTTTTTAATGTCATCTGCTTTTAATGTAAGTTGTTCTGCTACTTCTTCGTCTGATAAACTGTCCTCTGCTTTACCTAATTGTCCTTGGTCTTCTAAACTTAAAGCTTCATTTGCATAAGCTCTCTCTGCTTGTTGCTTTTCTTTCTCACTCTTACTAATTTTTTTGCGTTCGCTTTCTACTTTTTTATAAGCTCTTGCAATACTTAATTTATCATTTAGTAAATCTTCGATTATTGCCTCATTACCACTACTTAGGACATCTTTTAACTTCGAATAGTCTCCTGTATCTAATTGCAATAAATATTCAATTTGATTTGCGTTATATATGTTTCTGTCTTTTTCTAAGTATTCCTGTATAAAGGTAACAACCTCTCTCATTGTGTATGACTTATGCTGATTATAAATAGCTTCCAATAAAGGAATATCTTGTAGTTGTGCCTTACAATTAATTACACAAGGTATGTTTGTTATTCCTGTTTTTAAACAAGCATAATATCTTACTAAACCGTCTACAATCGCATAACTGCCGTCTTGTAAAGGCACTACTGTTACAGGCTGTAGTAATCCTGTTTTTCGTAATGACGGTTCTAGGCTGGAGGCTGTTATATCACTTGTCCTTAATCTTCTATCAGGGACTTTTAATAATTCCTTGCTAATATATTCTAACTTGAATTTCTTCTCTGCATCTTTTTCTGTGGTTTCATTTAGCTCAAATACACTACACTTAGAGTTTTCCTCTAAACTCTCAACTTTATTTACATTTACATTTTCACTTTCTTCATTGGCTTCTGTGACCTCTTTTTCTAAGTATAAGTCCTCTTTCTGTTTTTGTCCTTCTTCTTCTTCTTTTTCTTGGCTTTCTTCTTCTTTTAATTCTAAATCTTCCTCGTTAAACTCTAAATCGTCTAAATCTAAGTCTAACCCTAAACTAATATCTTTCAAATAAATAAACACCATTACTGAAACTTATAAAAATATACTTTTGAACTTCATAAAAAACTATTGTATTCTATACTTTAATCTGTGAACTACCCACGAGCTAAAGCTAAATCTAAAGCTAATAGGATTTCTAACTAAACCTTACAGTTCGTTTCTTTCTTTTATAATGTTACTTGTTTACAGTAATATTCTCCTTTCTTTCTTATTTTTTCTTATATCCCTTAGATATAGAACGCTGTAACCTGCGTTTTTTTTCTTTCTTTTTTAATAATTGTTAATACTACTACTTCTACTACTACTTCTACTACTACTTTTTCTTCTATTCCTATATATATATCTTTTTAATGCCCTCTAACTAATTTTTTTAAAGATTTGATAATTTTAACACTATGTCTTTAAACATACTGGATTCTATCTTTAAGTTAAAATCTAAATCTGTTTCATTTCTTGCTTTATTTGTTTTATTTGCTTTCTCTTTAGCTTGTCCATCTATACAGCGTACACATAGTCCGTCATATGTCTTTTTTACTTCTGTTCCACATTTTTTACACTTCATTCTGTTTTTCACCTCTACTTTTTTAATTGAATTAAATTATATTATATTATATTTGAGAGGGATTGAGTTCTTCTTTTTCGCCATACAATAATATATATATAATTACTTTCCTTTGCTAAATCACTTAATTTGTAATGCAGAATTATACTACCTTGCTTTCCACTTGGAAACGAATAAACTAACAATAAATCATCATTGCTCATATCTTTTCTTATGGTTTCTTCAAAGTTCTTTTTCCTCTCTAATTTTATCTCTTTAATGCCATTATTTATTACAGATTTCGGTATTTTCGAATTTAGCTTTTGCTGTTGTTGTTTTTGCAATAGAGTATTTATATCTAACACAGGTTCTTGCGTTCCAATAAACTCTATATTGTATGCAAATTTTCTCGCTACTGGTTTATTTACTAAGTTTTCTTTTATTTCATCCAATGTAGCATATCCTATACCCAAAGCATCTACTTCATCTTGGGATAATTGTAATTCTATAAGCTCTGGGTATATGGAATAAATCTTTTGAGTCACTGCTTCCTTTGCTTTTTCTGTTTTATTTGGAACTTTTGTGGGTGCTAATAATAACTTTTTCCATTTCATATTGGATATTTCTATGTATTCTATTTTTCGCTCTTGCAATATATCTTCATTCTCAATCAAAATCTCTTTTACGGTGCTAAATAACATATACAAGTTTTTTATTGCTGTCCTATTGTCCATACAAGGTTCTTCATAAACTATTCTACTTACCTTTTTAGTATTTAATATTATGCTCGCTAAATATTTCTTTAACTCTAATTTGTATCGTACAGCTGACTCTTTTGTCTTCTCTCTCTTACATTTAACTAAATCAAATATCTTATGTGTGTCTGTTAGTATAGCTATACCTGTACAATCAGTTGAACCGTCTATTGCTAAAGTTAGATTTTTGTAGCTACTTAGCTCTACTTCTTTTGCATTTTCATTTCGTGAATATGTCCTAATAGCTTTCATTGTTATTGTTACCACCCTTTGTTCCTATTATATATATACCCATAAGTACCCATTAGTACCCATTAGTACCCATTAGTACCCATATGTACCTTATTATTATTATTATTATACTATTTCAGCTTTTCCATTCTGTTAAGTGCAAGATTACTCTTACCCCCTTTTTATAAGGGAGTATTTCACATATTTCTACTTTACTTATTTGTATATCTTGCTCTAAGAATTTTGTTTTCTGTAAATCTACTAAATCCCATAAACTTACTGTGTAGGCAGGATAGTACATTACTACAGACTCTCCTGTTTCTGTAACACAAGGTAATATTACTTGTGACGCTTGCGATAATGAATATATTACCAGTTCTACTGTATTTATCCCTCTGTCTAATGTATCCTTGCAAACCTTTACTAGATTTGTCTTTTCCTCATCTTTATTTTTATTCTTTTGCTCTGTAACCGAAAAATTATAGTCTTCTCCCAATTCTTTACTTACTTCTTTTGATATATCCTCTAATATCTTCTGCTCTAAAGAAGTATCTAAATCAAACACGAAACCATTACTTACAGCACAAACTCTAAATATCTGATTGTCGGAATACCCATAACTCTGTATTTCTTCTTTTAATTCTGTACAAGCTTTGATAGCTGAGGTTTCTTCTTTAAAAAAGATTGCATAGTTTACACCATATAAACCTTTACTACCTATGTACTGCATAAAAAAACCTTTTAATTTATTGTATATTTCAACTGGAAATTCTTCTGCCATATCCTGTTCTTCACTTCCTTTTATTTGTTTTCTCTATTTATTTATTTCTTTCTTTATTTCTTTATTTATTTATATCCTTTTAGTTTAATAGTCCATTACATCTGGTACATATGTAAAGTAGCTACTTCCTAAGTGTGCTTTACAATAAAAGCTATCGAAATTTCCTTGGTGTCGTGATGCTACACTCTGTATTTGTATTCTTCCTGTTTTTAAACTTTCTTTTGTGCTGAATAAACCCCAAGTCTCATCTGGCGTTCTGATTACTTCTGCACTTTCGCCACCTGATGTGATACTTAACTCGGCATCTGTCTTCTTTCTAACTTCATCTATTGCAGATTGCTTAATCTGACTTGTCACTATACAAGCGACTTTCACGGGTAAACCTGTTCCAATAAATGTACCTAAATTAATAAATGCTTCCTTTATACGCTCTACAGAGGACTTTCCTGTTAAAGATAAAAAGTTAATTGGACTGTCTATTACAAGAACATCGAACGGATTGATTTCTTTATAATGTGCTAATATCTTATCCCTAAAGTCTTCTACATAGGCTGTTCCCTCGATAAATGATAACTTACCTCTCTTTGGGTCTGTTGCTAATAAGGTAGTAGCACTCACTACAGCTTCTTTTTCAGCTTGTGTTAATGTACTTGGGTTGCTGATACTGTCTGAATTTACTACTATAACACCCTCGTTCTTATTGCTGTTATCTAAATTTTGAGAGTTCAAAAACGCATTTAAAGCATATTGCTTAAATATAATATGTGCTTCTTGCTTGTGTTCCCAATCTTTACTAGAACCTTCTACAGCCCAAACAGCTACATTTAACCCGTTCTCTAAAGCTTCTGCTACTAAGTGATTAGATAAACTTGTCTTACCACCCTTTGGTGCACCTAATATGTTGTACATTCTTCCTCGTCTTATCCACTTTATACTATTGTCAATAGGCTCAATTCCTGTCTTAAATAGCCTTGTTTCATCTTGACTACTATTCAAATTTTTAAGTGTTTCTTCTAACCAAGCTGTATCTGTAGCATAATCTTTTCTAGGGTTATCTTCCCTTAAACTCTCTATAATTGCTTGTTTTTCTCTATAATATACTTGTGAATCAGCTAATCCCTTATAACTCTTAGTCCTACCTTTTACTTTCTCTTTAATTCCATCTGTTAGTATTAAAGTCATTTTTTGTGCTGTTTCCAGCTGTAATTGGTTAGTGTACCAATCTATATAAACTTTTATTGCTGCATCATAAGCATCTTCATCTACATACATATTACTTAATCTGTCAAATGCCCTTAATACTTTTTCTTTATACGCAACAAATTTTTCTTCATCTGTTGTCGGTCTTCCCTGTATACTTACCCAAGGTGACCAATCTATATATTTACTCGATAGAATTATATCCACATTGTTTTCTAATACTAGCTCTAGGTTAGAGCGTGTAAATGCTTTTATTCCTCGCTCTTTTACAAGATTCCAAAAAATAGCATACTCCTCAAAAAATACACAAAACTTAAATCTACCAATAAATCTATTGAGTGCTACCTTATAAACATCTCTCTTTTTATACATCAGCTCTTTATTGCTAGTATCTATTCCACCTACTAATACACCTGCAAAGATTGTGTCTAATGTTTCTTTTATTCCTGTGTCTATCTGCATATCTGTTTACCTTATATCCTCTTTCTTTTAGTCTTAGTCTTAGTCTTAGTTTTTTTGCTGATTTATTTCTTTATTTCTTTTCTTTTCAGCTACTCTTACTACTTACTCTCTTATTCTAGGTATTTCACTTAATGTAATTCCATTTCCTCTAAAATAGGAGCTTCGTCTTCCTCCTGCACTAAATACCAAATTATCTACATATCCTTCAGCCACTAACTTTCGTACACCTTGTAATGTAAAATCGGCTGTCTTCCCATTATTTCTATTCTTGAGCCTAAATCCTTGTAGCCTTCCGTGTTCAATAAACTTACCTATTGCTAAATAATGATTTCTTGGTGCTGCGTTTTGTTGTGCTACTGGTATGTACCTTGCGTTTATACTTAGATTAGATAGTTTTTCCTGTGCTTCTTTAGGTTCATCCAATATATTAAAAAGTTGGAAAAATTTCTTCTTTCCTATAACAACTCTATGTCCTTTATTTTCTATTAAATACTTTGCTCCTAAATATGGTACTGTAATTATTTTATCTGCAATTTCTATTAAACACCTTGGTAAAGGCATAACTAAGTATTTAATTGGTTTACCTTTCACCCTATAAACCTTACCACCCCTTAACTTTGCTATATGTATTTTCTTTCCATTTAACTTTGTATAATCACTTATCAATGTATCTCTGCTTATTGTTATATACTCTCCTCCTAATAAAGGCTTTATATCACAATTCCCACCGTCTTTACTTCTTCCCACCTTAACTAAATAAACACTATCCTTTAACTGTGCATTTAACATATATCCTGTTGGTATACTCTCTATCCTCAATTTTCGCATTTTTGTGTATCACCACCCCTCTTGCTCTTTTGTTTATTTAATAATATATTCTATATGTAGAATGATGTGTTAGTCTGTCTAAAGTACAATCTTCACCTGAATAGGACATAATATCTTCCCAAAACAGATTTCTTAATTCTATATCACATAAGTATGTCTCTAATGAATTTTCTGTTGTAACTAGTGTTGGTAATCCTCTATTTCCTCTTTCTCCCAGTAACTTTAACAGTACACTACTTTCTGCTTTTTTGCTCTCTAATGTCGTTAATTTTACTGCTACAAAGTCGGCTGTATACCAGTCTTGTATTGTATATATACCTATCACAGGCTCTTTGCTTGCTGATACCCTCCCTGCATTATATATATAAGATTCGTAGTCTCGTAACAGCCTTGCTAGTTCACTTAACGATACATAAGGCACTACTTTTTTATTATTTGCTATTAATCTCTTATAAACTGTATATACCATTGTTGTTTTCCCAAATCCGTTCGGTGCACCCAGTAAATAAGAGTGTAGTATCTTACCTTTACTTGCTTCGGCTAATAACTTATTCACTATACCTAAATAGTCGCCTTCACTTGATAGTCTAAAACCAGAATATCTTTGCATTTGTTGTACTACCTTTTTATAGTAGCTAATATCAAACTCATCTGATAATCTTGTATAGGGTATTACTGTGCTAAGTTGCTGTATGTAATCTCTATTTGGCTTTTTGTTTAAGTCATATGAGGTAGCAGTATTAGTAGTATTAGTAGTATTAGTATTGTTGTTATTGTTTTGACAACTGCATCGTACATATAAACCGTTGCTTTGTAGTAGTTTTCCTGTACCTTTACACTTCTCACATACTCCTCTTTCTTTAGCACTACCACTACCACTATCACTATCACTTACTGACCTTTGCGTTGTTTCTATTGTTGTATTTTCTTTTTCCATATTCATTCTATTTCTTCCCTTTTCCCTATTTCTTTATGGACTTTGATTTAAAAATTTTTTACTTTTACACTTAATTGCTTACTTACTTACTTACTATCTAACTATCTAACTAACTTAATTGCTTACTAACTTACTTACTTACTTACTTAACCCTGTAACCTTAGTTCTTTTAATTTACACTCACCTTTCCTCTATTAAATGTCATCGAATTTAATAAACTATCTACTAAATCTGATTTTGTATTATCTTTCTTTCCTGCATAGTAAAAACAATATACACAGGCATTTGTTCCTTTCCCAAATACCCCACATTTGAGTATGGAGGGTTTATCATTACTTGTTGTAACTACTTCTGCTGATAAACCTGCATAATGGTCATCTACATATATCCTATCTACTTTGCTCCCTGAACTTTGTAAAGCCTCTAAAAAAGGGTTCATTAACTCGTCTTCAAAGTATGCACTATCTACTTCCTCGTCTATAGATGAGATTTTAATTACCCCATAAACTCCTTGTGGGTGGCTGAAATATGTTTTTGAACCATCTATCTTCATTGTCCAACTATTTGAAGGTACTACAGAAATGCTATCTGTTAGGTTTAATGAGCCTGAATTTGGGGCTTGGTATGAACCTGTGTATTCAAGTACCCCGTCTGTTTGTACTAGACTATCTACATCCTTTACTTCTCCTGTCTGGCTCTCTGTATCGTATGAACTTATTGAGGTACTGTCATCGTTCATTCCATTTGCTTTATCTAACTGTGCTTGTAAATCAGATACCTGTTCCTCTAAGGCTTTTTTATCTGAAGCATCTTGCTCTATTTGAGCCTGTAACTCCTCTACATTCACTTTATCTCCACACCCTGTTAAACCTGCTAATATCAATGACAGCATTACTGCTGATTTCATTGTTCGTTTTCTTATCATTATCATATAGATATTACCTCTCCCTTACTTTTATCTTCTTCTAACGCTTCTGCTAGATAATTTGTTGCTGTTTTTTCTGTATTTGTAAGCTCTTGAGCCCATTCACTTCTTAATACAGATTTATTAAATAACTTTTCTTCCACAGTTCCTTTATATACTAAAGCAATAAACTTCTTTACTCTATCGTCTGTGTGTCTATCTATTCTTCCTTTTATTTGCTCTACATTTGCTGGATTTCCTAACACAGTGTAATAGATACAAATATCTCCTCCAGCTAAATCTAAACTTCTCTTTATATTACTGATTAATACTCGTATCTCTCCACTATTAAACTGCTCTATTATCTGTTGTCTTTCTTCGGATATTGTCTCTCCATTCAATACCTTTACATTTATCCCTACTTCGCTTAATTCTCTATACAACTCATATTGTGCATCCTTATTAAAACAATAAATATATATACTTTCTTCTTTGTATTCTGTTTCAACCATTGTTAGTAAAAAATCTAGTTTTGGGACGGTTTCTCTCTTTGTTGGTATACCTATTTCCTCCAATAAACTAGGACAGTTCAATACTATATTCGCATTATTTCCTCTATTTATTGCTAATAACTGGTCTACTGTTGGCTCTATTGTATATACTTTATACTCTGCTCTATCGGCTTTTTTTAGCCCTCTTGCTAAGTAAAATAGCTCTATACTCTTACTAAATTCTTCCGTATTCTTATACCCTATTATTTCTCTTGTAAACTTCTGTATTCGTATTCCTTTTTGTGTTATCCAATAACTCTTATTTCCCACTCTACAATATTTTTCTTCAATTCTCCACCATCTAGGTAAGAGTTTCTCATACATTAAATCTAGCTGTGTATATATATCTTTTAATCCAGTTTCTATTGGTGTCGCATTTAATATATGTACTCTATCTGCTTGCCTACTGTATTCTCTTGTATAGCTCGCAATATTTGTCTTTACATTCTTTATTGCTGAACTTTCATCAAATACAAATGTATTGTAGAAGCTACTTTTTCCGTTCGCTTCTGTGTATTGTGCTAACCAGTTCGCTAATAAATCATTGGTTACTTGGCTATGCTGTATTATCACACACTTTACTTTATCCCAATCGGTGCTATTCAATTTCTTCTCTAATTTCTTTCCTGTTAATCCTGCTAAGTCTATTGTACATAACCCTGTAAACCTTATGATTTTCTTTGCTATCTGTTGTCCTGCTGTATTATCCGTTACTATTAATGCTCTTGTTAATTCTTTTTTTCTTTCCAATAGGTTTATTAGACCACTTAACTGTACTGTCTTTCCTGTCCCTGTACCATCTCCTAATAAACTATGCTTGGAAAAGTACATAAATCCAACACCTACTGTCTGTACATCAGTTAATTCTCCCCTTGGCTTTTCTTCTTCTTCTTCTTCTTCTCCCTCTATTTCTATTGCTTGTCCCTCATTATATGCCTTGTCCACTAATTCGGGTGGGTAATCATAAATTATATTTTTGAGCCCTGGAATAACTTCTAATTTCCTTACTTGTTCTATTATCTTTATTTGCTTGTCAGTTAAGTTCCCTATGTATTTACCATCTCTCATTGGTGCATTTCTTACACTCATCTAATCACTATGTCTCTCCCTTCATCGCATCTTCTTTTCCTTTTTTCTCTCTTTTAAATATTATTTATATAAACTTAAGTAGTATATGTCCCCCTTATTTACTTGCTCGCTTGCTATTACAAATAAAGTCGAGAACTACTTTCTGTCTCCCTCATAAACTCCTCTTATTAGCTAACTGGTTAAACTTAGTTGTCCTCGACTTTTCTTCTTCTTTTTTTGATTGAATTGACTTACTCTAGCCTATCTATCTATCTATATTTATTGTATTTTATGTTCTTAGGCATATACTTTATTTGCTTTTACTTATTTACTTGCTTACTTACTTGCTTACTTACTATTCTGCTCTTATGTTCTTTCCTACTGGTTCTCTTGCTGTAGAGGAATTAGAATTATTAGTCGCTGTAGTTGTCTGTTCTACTGCTTTTTTCTCTGTTGCTAGATTGTTTGTCTTTACACTATTGTCTGGACTCTCAACACTAAAGCTCTCTTTATTTGCTATCTTTTCTTCGATTGCCTGTAGTTCTGCTCCATTAACATCCTTACTTTCTAATACTCGCATTTCGTCTACTACATAGTTTCCATTGTAGTTTGATACAAGATAATAATTCTTTAAGTATAAACCTCTATCTTTTCCCTCGTACTTTATAAGTTCTTGTGTAACAAACTCTGCTTGGTTCTCGGTTCCTCCCATCCATTCTGTTACAAATCCACTCATCTTTGTTTCTGTATTTTTACCGTATCTCTCAGTCCAACTTACAGCTGATGTTGTTAGGTATTTTCTTCTCGCTGTTGACAGTAATTTTGTATCTTTGTTATATATATCATTCGGACTGATTTCTTTTCCCTCTACTGTCTTCCATCTCTCTTTTCCACTAGCTCCTCCACCTGTACAAGCTGTGTAGTATGTGTCTAATAACTGCTCTATCTGTTTCTTTGTTGTTGTCCCTATCTTTCCTGCTAAGTTTAATGAAGCTAATTGAAGTGTAATTGTATCGTCTATACTTACACTTGGTTCTCTTAGTGTCTCTACACTCGTATAAACATAATCTGTCATCTTAAAGTCTAAGTCTTGCTGTGTCATCACAAAATACCCATCTAGCCTATACTTGCCATAATCTGCACTACCCTTAGCTCCTATCTCTTTTACGGTGTGAAACTTCACTAGGTAACTATTCCTTGCTTCATCTCTACCTACTACTTCATCTAGGGTGCTTCTATGCTTTCCAATAAACGCATTATTACTTAAATATCCACATAATACTGCATTTCCTACATCTAAGACTACTTCTCCATTCATTAACCCTCTTAAATCACTATTGGCTACCAATCTATCTGTTCTTTCTAGTAACTTTGTTGCATTTGTCTCAACAAACTCTGGTATTATTACCTCTTTATCCTCTTTCGGTGCTTCATTTAATTTCCAATTCATTACATATGCGTTTACAAACTCTACTTTGCTATTATCTGTAATAGACTGCTTAAACACATATCGCATATATAAACTACCTGTCATCTTAGACCTATCATATCCATACTGGTACATTGTCTTATCTCCTTGTAAAGATATTCCGTTCCCTGAGAGTGTCCCTCTTTTTGGTGCTGGGTTATATACCATTGTTAATTCTGGCATACAGATTGTTGTCCCTACTGATGTACCTAAGCTCTTACTTGCTAATATGATACTTGGTGTACTTGGGCGTGTGTTCTTTATACCTGTATCTTTCTTCTCATCATTGTTAATTACAATTTCTTTAGATTTATCTGCTCTCTTATACTTTGTGGCTTCTAATTCCTCAGCCTGCTTTGCTATTTTGGCACTATTTAAGTATTTTGCTACAAAGGTAGGGTTAAAGGTTACATTCCCATAACCATCATCCTGAAAAGCTCCATTTATACCTAAATACTTTGTGTTCTCTTTTACACTACCTAAACTCTGTGGGGTTACTGTATAATTTACATCAACAAAATAATAACCCTTTAATGTACCTATCTGAGCTATACTCTTATATGTAAGTACCTTATCGTCTATTACACCTTTCATTGTGTTATATTGCTCTGCTGTTATGTGGGAATTAGCCATATAAACTGCACTCCCGTATTCATTCTGTATTGTCTGCATAGCTGATGTTAGTTCTGCTTTCTTTTTACTATCTACTTGCTGTAATTCATATCCGTATTCTAACTTCTCAGCTACATTCTCTATTTGTCTACGATATTTAATGCTTTCTTTTTCTTGGTTTGCAAGCTCTACTGTCGTTGCGTAATCCTCGTTTTCTAATTCTTTTATATTTACAGATTTCTTGCATCCTGTCATATTGAATAGCATTAAGCTCGCTAATATTCCTGTTAATACCTTCTTTTTCAATTAAGTTTTCTCCTTTCTTATACTTGTCTTTGTTTTGTTCTTTACTTGCTTACTTACTTTCTTTTTTGCTTACTTACTTACTTATTTATTTAAACCACAATATTGTTGGTTGTCGCTAATAAACTTTATCCTATATACCTAAATCTGTTGCTAACATATATCCTGTGCCTACATAGTACAACTCGCCGTCTTCTACTAGGTGTTCTATCTGTTCTTGTGTTAGTAAATTCTTTAACTCTATTGTTGGTATAATGTCTATACCTAGGTTTGTTAGGTACTCTTTAACCAACTCTAAGGGAGATTGCTTGGTACTGCTTATTTCTGTCTGAATGTCTTTATCTATATCTTTATCTATATCTTTATCATTAATCTTGTTATTGGTATCTAGCACCTCATAAACAGATTGCTTGCTTCTATCTCCCACTATAGCTGTCTTTTCTTTTTCCTCTTTTGCTTTGAACTCAGAACTGTTTTTCAATTCTTCTTCGGTTGCACTTACAGTATTGTCCTGTTCCAAATTGGTAGCAGTCCCATAATTAAAGTCTAAACCAGAACCTAAATCAAAGTCTAAATCTAAACCTAAACCTAATCCTAACTCGGAACTTGAATATATGTCCTTTACTTTAGTTTCATTTCCTTCATTAACAATCTCCAATAAACCTACTGTCCTTATATCATTATCAGTATTTATATTATTGTCATTAGAAATCGTTAAATCATTTAGGTCTCTATATTTTTTTACTTCCTCATTATATAACTTTCGTATGCCCCCCTCTTTAGAGTCTTTTAAAGTTTCTCGACTGTCTATCAATTTGCTTTTGTTATTCTGTAGCTCTATTTCTTGCTTTTGCTTGTTTTCTTCTTCTGCTTCTTCTTCTGCTTCTACTTCCGACACCTTCTCATTTAGCATAGAAATTTCGTTTTCTAACTGTCCCTGTTTGCTTTCAAGTTCGTTTAGTTTTTCTTTTAAACTCGACACTCTTTCCTCTAATTTTGTATTTTTTAATATTGCTTCCTTTATTTTTTCTTGTGTAATATCTATTCTTTGCTGTGTAGACTGTTTTTGTATGTTATACATAGCTAGTTGTTTTTCGAGCTTGTCTTCTAATTTTGCTAATTCTTTTAATTTATCTACTATTTGCTGTGCTTCGGTGTCTACTTTAGATTGCAATTCGGTTAATATTTCGTCTTCTTTTATATTATTATTATTATTTGCTTTATCCACTACTGCTCATCGTCTCCTTCTGTAATACCTAACATTTGTCGTATATGCTGTTCATCTCTGTTATTACATAATTTTAAACAATCTGAATAAACACCCTTTATTCCTAACTTATAGTACATTTTGGCACAAGCTAAAATAATGTCCTTATTCTCCTCGTCAGATGTTGTCACACTTAATCCACGCATAAACATTATTCCTTGCATAGACTGTAATTTTAAAGCTGCTTCACCTGCTTGTGTTAGAGGTGTGTTCCAACTGCTAGATTTATCTGCATCCATAACTTCTTTTACAGTATCTACAGAAGCCCTAAACACACATCTATGTTGGAATAAGAATCTTACAGTCTTATCTAAGTCTCCTACAGGTCTGTGTGCTATAACAATTAAGCGTATTCCTAAACTAGGAAATTGAGTTAAAATTACTTTTAATTTTCCGTTAAATTCTTTTGCACCTGAGTCTCCTAGAGACTTAGTAACTGTACTAAATTCGTCTATAAATATATACAACAAAGGCAGTTTTACACCTTTTTTCTTTAAATCCCAAATATTTTCACAACCATTTTCCTTAATTAATCTACGCCTTTTCTCAGCTTCATTATCTATTATTTCATCCAATAAATTTAATATATTATGGTGGTTATGCACACCTATGACTTGTGGAAAACAGCCTATAGTTGCAAATAAGTTTGTGTCCTTTGGGTCTATAACAAGTATTTGTATATCTTCTGGTGTATTGAATAACATAAGTGATAATAATATGTTTAGTACACCCCAAGACTTTCCTGAACGAGACAACCCAGCTAATAACATGGACTCATTCGCTTTTGCATCTATTGCTATTGGTAACCCTATTTCAGTTGTGCCTAGCACAATAGGAAAGGCATTTTTCTTGTTTTTAAAAAACTGTACAACATCAGGTAAACTAAATATATCTCCATATGTAACCAGAGCTTTTTCACCTTTTGTGACTATGATTTTGTATTCGTCACCTTCTATGGTTACCTTTGCTTGAGGGACTGCCACCCCATCGTCTTTACCATCACACCTGATTAATCCATTGTCCTCGTCTTTTGGCGTGAAATATCTTATTATTTCATCTTCAATCACACTTGGTTTGTTAAGACTTTTTATCCTCGGAAATCTAAATATATATGCAAATAAACTTTCTTTTGCTTCTGTAATACCGTTTACTATATCTGCTACATCTTTTTTTGCTGCACTTGCGATAGCTCTTTTTGCACATAAATCTAAACAAGCAAAATCACGAGAACTTGGGTCTATTTCGTGCGTATCCTTAAATCCAGGGGTGTTTGGTTGGAATAGAGGCATAAATATATCACATAATGTCTCTCTAGTTATTTCTCCTGTATTATTATTATTAGGTAATTTGCTATTTATACTATCTATAATTTTATCGTAATCTATATGTTCAGGCTCTACTACTTCTTCTATATCATAGTCATAGTTTTTGTCGCTTTCATTTTCGTTTACTTCGTCAATATAGTAGTTGTCTAATGCTGTATCTAATTGTTTACTATAATCGCTATAATCTTCATTATATGTATCTTCAATATACTCGTCTTCTTGTGTATCTGGTATTTCTATAGGTTCATCATCAAACTCTTTAGACGGTTCGCTTGTTGTCCCTTTGCTAATAAATGCAGATATTCCTAAGCCAATAAACCCTATACTTAAAATAAGTAACCCAGAACATAGAAAATTAAAGGGCTTACCAAAGAAATTAGCTGAACCTAAAGCAATCTGTATAAACCATAGTATAAAACTGGATAAACCTAGAGCTACAGAAGTATAAATCAAGTTTGTACTATACTCGGCAAAATCGTCTCCTGTTCTTGTTTCTATACTAAACAGTATTTCTTTTAATTCTCTTAGTGCATTAAGTAAATTATTGTATAATTCCTCAGATATAATTGAACTTTGGTCAACCTTCTTACTTTCGCCTTTTTCTTTCGATGGAGGTGTGTAAAAATCATTATCATCAAACTCCATTCCATCGGGTAAACCAAAATCAGCCCCTGCTGTATCAAAACCCTCCAAACCACCTAAAGAATTATCTCCAATTCCCATCCCATCGTCTGTAGATAAAGGGTCACTAAGGGGGCTATCCATATTAAAATCATCTAACCCTAAATTCGTATTGTCCTCCATATTACTAGCAAGCATATCGTCACTTACCATATCTCCAATTTTAATCCCCATTTTTTCACCTACCTATTTTTTATTAACCTAAGTTACTTTTACATCCCATTACATTACCGTTCTTATACACAGTATTACTAATATAATTCCATATATTAGGTTATGTTTTTGTCTTATATTTGGTTCTTCTATACTTTTAAATGTATTCTCATAAACTATTAGTGCTATAACTAGCATTATAAGTAATACCATAATTAACTCCACCTACCTAATCATTTATTTAACATCTATCATTTAATATACAACCAATGCCCTATTAAATTAAAAAAGCTAGGAAAACATATCCCTAGCTATAATAAAAGAAGTATTTCTTTAAGTATAAATACTATTAAATAAACTATTCTTTTTCTACTTTTGTGTTAAAAATTCCAGATTTTATAACACTCTGAGGTACTATTGCTTTTACGATAGCTCTCTCTCCATTTTCTTTGATTACACAAAAAGCAAATCGCCATTTATTTTGTTGAAAACCTACTCCTTCTGCCATTCCGATTGAAGCTGTACCTATATTGTCTAAGCTATTTCGTAAGTCTTGTTTTGAAAATTTATCACAAAATAGTTCTCGTGTTTGTGCTTCAGGTATTCTCCCTATAGCATAATTTTGTATATTACTCTGTAAAGAACTCATTGTCTGTTCGTTACTTAATAATTGCCCTAAATCATTGGTGATAATTAAGTTTACATCTCCTCTTTTACGCCCACCTGTAATTGCATTTACTATAATTTCCTTAGAACCTTCAATTTCTCCCCATCTTTGGAACTCCTCCCATACCTTAACATTAAACTTATGTTTAACATACTTTGCGTGGTTAGATATTTGAATAGATATATTGGCTACAGATAACTGCTTTAATGCCAATATTGTTGGGTCTAGCGTACTTGCTACTGCACCTTTAGCACCAAAAGAAAATAATATAAACTTTGCATCATACAATTCACTAACTTTTAAAGGTTTTGCAAATGTCCCGTATTTAGACTCTCCAATTTCAAAATAAATCGAAGCAGAGTTTACTATTGTTGTTGCAGCAGTATGTAAAGGACTTCCTGACGAATAATCTACAAATTCCCTTTCTTCTACTATATCTTTTAACTCCAAATAAACATCTTGTATTGTTAAGTCAGCAGACCTTTTCCAAGTATTCATATCTTCATCAACAGCACCTACACTATCGTATACTCGTCTTATTGCTGTAGATAAAACTTTTTCCTCGTCTCGTGTAAATTGACCTTTTGTTCCGTGGACTATTATTCTAAACATAGCCATTGTTGCCTGTGTAGCAGAATTTTTTAAATCTATATCTATGTCCTTATCCCCTGTTAAATCCCCTATAGGCAAAGGGTCAAAGTATGAAGAACCTTTATTTCCTATACTTATTATTTTAACATCCTCTGGGTTGGAAGATGCTAAGTAATACGCAAATGCTGTGTATTCATCTCCCTCATAGTCAAGTACAGTAATTATAAAATCGTCTGCCATTAAATACATTAACATATTTTTTACAAAAAAAGATTTTCCTCCACCTGTCGCTGCTGAGATTAACCAGTTTTCGGCTGCACTAGGGTCTTCCTTAAATTTATGTAATACGATTGAATATGAAAAAATATCTAGTCCTAATGGAATACCTTGTTTTCCTACTCTACCTTGCTTGTATGAATTAAAATGTGCCAATAAATCATCTGTCAATAATTTTTTAGGTACTCTATTTTTTAGCTCTTTAATCTCTCTTAATGAGAATATGTTAAGTTGCTGTACCCAATCCATTAAGTTTACTCTTAACTCTTTATATTGTATTCCTACTCGTTCACAATAATTTTTAAAATTTTTAAGTGTTATACTCATATTCGCTAATGATTCATCTTCTCTACCACAGCGTATGGTAACTAAAAATGTGGACTGCATTGTTGTCCTCTTTTGGTCTAAATCTGCCTCATTCAAATATTTTGTAGACCATTTAAGTCTTGCACTAGCTAAATTTTTATCTCTGTTATTTCTATATGTAAATACATTTTTACTTGTACTGTCTACTTCTTGTGTGTATTCATTCCATATTCTCATTCGACTTCGCATTTCAGCAGAGTCCCACTTTATTCTGTGTGGAATATTATAAACTGTAAAGTCCATTTTAACTCCCTTTTCAAGGGTTGCTAATCGTAATACATAATATAACTTTTGTGTTAAATAGTCTGGAAAATTAACAATCAAGAAATACTTAGTAAGTGTGGATTCAGTAGCTATATTACTATATCCGATAGATAGTTTGCTGTTATCTAATACTACATCTGGTTCTATAATACTATTCCCAGCTACTAGATTAGCTACCATCATATCATACATATCTAGCTTTTCTTTAAATGTCTTTTTTTCTTTATTTCCTTTTAAACTTGGAAAAAGTGTCGATAGTATTCCCAAATAAACATCTACCTCCTTTATTTATTTACTTACCTAAGTTGTCCTATGTGTGCCCTTTCTGTTATTATGTTAAACAAAGTTCCTTGCTCTTTTCCCTCATTCTCCATTTGTATATAAGAGAATAATTTTTTTGAGTCTGTTTGTGCTTTATATTCTACTATTGGAGATATACATAAAGACTCTGGACTAAGCTCTGGATTTGTTAAAATATTTTTTAGTTGTATAGCACATTTATCCTTTAATCTTTGATATTCAGTTGTACTATTTAATACCCATAACTTAGTTATATTATTACCTACAACTAAGTCATCTAATAATTTTAATCTATCATATACTAATACTACATCTACTTTCTCGTTTCGTAGTATATCCTCCATAATACTTTGGTTTGCTTCTACTATTACCATTTTCTTTAGTTTATTTACTATGTTTTCTCTGTTACTTAGGTATTCTGTAGATGTAATTACTTGCATTGGCTTATAAACATCCACAAAAGAAGTTGCATTGTCATATATCATTAACTTTACATTTAACTTCAAAACCTTCACCAAATAGTTATAATACTGGGTTAAAAATGAATTTATATACCTTATAGGAGAAACTTCTTTAAAATATATAATATTTTTCACTTTGCAATCAAAAAGTGTAGTATTAACAGGTGTGTATGCTCTAATTACAGGTGCTGATGAATTTAATTTTCGCTCTAACTCTGCAACTTTCTTCTTAGCTTGCTCTGAAATTTTGGTACATTCTAAGCTACTTTCCTTATACTGTTCTACTTCTGCTTCACAAGTTTTAATCTTTTTATTTGCTGAATCAAGCTGTTCTTTTAACTTTAATTTAGAGGTTTCATTTTCTTTTAGTTTTTTACCTACTTCATCAACCCTACATTGTTCTATTATCGCTTTCATATATGTGGTTAATTGGATGTAACCCTCAAATAAACCTCTATTTTTTTCAATTTCCTTTAAAGCTGATTCATATTCATTTTTCGCTAGTTTATTTGTTATGCTTAATAAAATAGGCTGAAATTCATCATATGCTACTATATCTGCACCTAAGAACATTTCTACTTCCTGCGTATCTGGTTCTCGTTCTAATAGCACATCTATATAGTCTGAATTAATAAATCCTGTATCTTTGTAAATGCTGTATTGTCCAAACATACACATAAGCATACTTAACAACTTGTAAATGCTATTACCATCTTCCTTATAAATTAATATAAGTTTATTACTATTACGAAGTAATTCTTTTACATATGTATAGTATTGTACTTTTTCATCTTCACAACTTTTATCTATATAAACTACTACTGTTTCGTTTTCTAATCCATTTTTCCCTAATTCTACATTCTTATACCCTTTTAAATTTATATTAATACTGTATTTCATTTTTCTTATTCATCGCCCTTCCTTAAAAGTATCTTATGTAGTAATGTTGTATACTCATTCCATCCCTCTGCTGAATTTGTAATCTGACCTGAACTATACCAACCATTGTCACAATGTTCTGCATAAGCTAATTCTCCACAAGTATCCATTTCTTCTAAAGCATAATCAGGTAAAATTCCTAGTAACTTTACAATTTGATTATCTATTGTCTTTAAGTAGTCCTTTGAATTATTTACTACCTTTCCTAGTATATTCTTAGGCTTATCATAATGCACCTTGTTAAAACAAATTTGGGCTCTGTTAAATATTACATTTTCAATTTCCCTGTTTTCACCGATATTAGTCATTTTTAGCATTAAATCTGTAGCTGAATAACTACTATATTCTGTTGTTAATACTATATAATCAGATGTCATTACTAAATCACTTGCGTATGTACCTACAATATCGAATGGTACATCATATATAATCACAGAATAGTCGCTTCTAACAAGACTAGAAAATCTAAGTAAATGTTCTTTAGGTGCTAAGCTATTATAATCGTCTGTATTTGATGCTAACCCCAATGTCAATAAATGTAAACCTGCACTTAATACAGAAACATATCTACCTAATTCTCTGTGTGATGTATTTAATGCCTGTTTTAAGGCATAATTATCTGAGCCTATCGTATGTACTGCTTCATACGCTCGTTTTGAAATGCACGCCTGAGTTCTGTTGTGTATATCTAAGTCTACTAATAACACATTATATCCTAAGCGAGCTACTACATCTGCTAAATTACTTGCTATTGTCGATTTACCACTACCTTTTGTCCCTGTAACTACTAAACTTACAGCTCTACCTCTATATGACTCTAATAATTCCTTTAATAGACCTTCTACAGTTGCTACATTCTTCTTGCGACCAAATAAATTACTAAATAATCCTTTTCTTTTCTTCTTTACAGGCTCTATCTGTATTTCCTCTTGTTTTTGTTCTTCGAACATAGGCACTATTTCTTTATATGCACTATTTCCTGTAGTATTTGTTCCAACATCTATTGGTGTTAAGCTTTCTTCTGGTAGTGTTGTTTCATTATTATTATTATTATTATCTTCTTCTTCTCTATCCTCTACAGTATCTTGTATTGAGAACATATCTACCATATCTAGTTCTTCGGCTGTATTCTCAGCTACTTCACTTCCTACAGTACCTTCATCTTCTACCTCTATTTTTTCTTTTTCTTGTTCTTCTACTTCTACTTCCCCTACTTCTAAAAGTTCATTTGTTGTTTCTGTTTCTACACCTGTTTTTATTTCTTCTTCTGTTGTTTCTGTAATATCTGTAGTAATATTATTGTCTTCTTCAATCCCTGAATAAACACCTTTGTAATCAAGGCTATTATTAGTAGAGTATATTTTATCTCCACTATCTTCTTCTTGATTATTTTCATTTCCATCCCCTAAAATTGTATATCCATTTGCATATTCTTCTGTATTCTCCTTTACTTCTTCTTCTTCTTCTTCTTCTTCTTCTTCTGCTACTACTCCTTCGTCAGTTATACTTTTATTAGCTGTATTATTATCCTCATTGTCTATTGTATACCCATTAGCGTAGTTATCTTCCTTTTGTACTTCTTGTGTTTCAATTTCAGTCTCGATTTTTTCATCTATATTATTTCTTTCACTTGGTTCTTCTTTTTCTACAGCTACATCTGCTAATACTTCTTCGGCATTTTCTTCTTGTCCTGTTACTACTAAGCCTTCTTCTTCTTTTTCGTTTTCTACAGCTTCTTTTTCTTGATTTTCTACTGTAATTTCAAAGGTATCTGTATATTCTAACTCTTTTGTAGTAGTATTGTTATCAGTAATAGGTTCTTGATAAGGCTCTAATTCTGTATGTTGTTCTGGGTTTTCAATTTTCATTTTAGCCTCAGCCTCAATTCCTGTCTTACACTCAGCTTCTGTATCTAAACCTAATACTGTATTTATATCTACACCAACCTCTTGGCTCTCTTGTGTAAGGGTGATTTCTCCTACTTCTTCTACTCCTTGCAAAGTATCTTTTAACCCTACTTGTGTAAATTCTTCTTTTTGTTTGGCTCGCTTTATCGCTGGTTTTTCAGCCTTATAAACTAATTCCTCTGGCATATCTGCTATATCAGATGTAATAACCTCTGTAAAGAAAGAGGCTGTATATTTAGCTTCTTTGTCCCTTAATAGGACACTACTTCTGTGTGCTAATCCCAATATTTCTTCACTTATTACTTGTGCAGATGGCTTATCTGTTGTGACAAATACATATGTAGTTGTTTCACTATTTCGAGGTACTATATTAGTTATAAAATCAATTATTACCCTTCGCATTTCATTTGCAGGTAGTGTACCACTACCCTTTGTCCAACTAGGTTCTAAGATTACATATCTATCAAAAACCTTTCCCTCATTTAATAACTGTTGTATATCATTAATAAACAAAGCTCCTTGTATTTCTACATTCCCTGTTTTAAATCTTCGTCTTGTTACTGATACAACATTTCCTGTCTTATTTCCACCACAAATTAATACTTGCATTTCTTCATCTGTCCCTTCTCATAAACTATATTTCCTACTATTTCTTTATTTTCTATTACTTCCTTACCTTTGCAGATAAACTAAAAATCTATTAATTCATCTGTTTCATCTTCAATATCCCCAACAGCCTTTGGCTCTTTTAATTTAGTATCTTGCTTGCTGTTATTACTTTTATTGATGTTTTTGTTTACTTCTTTTTCTTCTTCTCTATAATATTCTTCTGTATGCCCCTCAACACTCACACCTAATAGTGTATCTAAGTCTAATCCACTCATACTAGCTTCAGAAGATAATTCTTTGGTTTTGTTTGTCATTGTTTCTAAGCTATCTGCTACTACACTACTTTTTCTTAAATGTCCTTGTAAAACATCTTTTACACTCCAAGAGTCTTTTTCTATAGTTCCATCCTCTAATAAATCTTTTAAACGGTTTAATCTTGCGTTACCTTGTGCATCTACAGTAATTTGCTTGTTATCGTTACCACTATAGTTAATTGCCTTAATTGTAAACGCATCTGTTAAACTTGTATTATTAGTATTTGCGTATACTCTTAACATAGCCTTAGAATAGTCAAAAAACTTAATACCCATTTGTTCTCTCTGTAACTCTACCAGTTCTTTTTTATGCAAAATACTATAACTTGCATAAGCATTAGGACTTAAACTCTCACAGCACTCACAAACATCTGAGATAAGAACATCTGTTCTATTGCTATTATATGTATAGACCAAATAATAGTCTGTTTCAAATAGAGCTGACCTAGTTACTCGTTTCATATATGCTGTTGACTCCTCTACCAACTTGTTTAAACTTGCATTATGCTTAGATTTTTTCTGCAATTCATCTAATTCAGATAAACGAGGGTCTTTACTTGCTGGCTCCATTATATTTAAGTGTATATAGCTTAAATTCCTTAAATTAAGTTCTTTATAAAAATTGGAAACAGAGTCGTAGTAATTCTCCTTCGCTTCTGCACTCTTACCTACGGTTGTCCCTCTCTCTAGTTTTACCATTACGGCATTTTTTAAATCGCTATATATACATATTGCTCCATCTTCTGTATCTCTAATACCTACTATGTCCCAAAATAAATCAGCTGTAGTAATTTCATACTTTTGCATCTTTTTATACATTTTATAATAATAACTTTCCTCTAATACCACATACCTTAGTACAATAGTATTTATATAAATTACTAGCAAAGTTATAAGTAGTTTAAATACCCAACCAGACTGAATATCTTGCATCCATAAAAACACGCTAAAATCAGCAAAGGCTGTTAAAAATATTGCTATTAACTTTCCTGAATTAAAGAAATTCATTTCATTCATATATCCATCTATGTTATTAGGTACAAGCATATCCCCAGATTGATTTTTATATATTCGGCTCGAACTTGCCATTTTATCACCATCCTATTGTTTTATATTGTTTTATATTGTTTTATATTGTATGTAATGGACTCAACTAAAAATATGGGGAGATTTATTTTGTTCTCTCCCCATTGTGCTTCTTTGTTAATTAATTAATTAATGTTAAACTAATAAACTGACTAATAAATGAATTGATTGATTGATTGATTAATTGGCTGTCTGATTAGTAAAAATCATCTTCACCTTTTATAGGTTCTCTCTCATTTAGCCCATAATCTTTACTTGGTTCATTATTAATTGTACTATCTAAGAAGTCATCTATACCAAATTCATTCTCTTTTCTGTTCTTGTATTTTTTACTATCATTTGCCTCTTTGTTCTCTCTATTATCTTTAGTTCTGTTTTTCTCTTTCTCTTTGTTCTCTAAATTCTTCTTTCCTTGTTCTACGGCTTCTCTAAAGTCTATACCTGTCTTTCCTTCACTCACTATATTATCTGAATCACCATTAAAGTTTGAATAATTACTTTCTTCTCTATCAATGTCATTATATATAGTCTCGTCTGTTTCATCATTGTCGTCTAGCTTAACTTTTCCTGTTACTTTCCCATTTGCTGATGTATTTCCGTTATTATCTAAGTTGTCTTTATTATTTCCTGCTGTAGTATTTGTATCTCCTTTATTAATAGTGTTTCCACCAAATAAACCTGTTACTTTTCCAAATGCGTTCTTTATCCCATCTGTTAGTTCTCCTAATTTAGATATATATACACCATAACCCATATCATTTCTATATCTAAATACGGTAATTCCTAGCCTAGCAACCATTACACAATATACTATATCTGCCAATAAGATTAGGAATGTAATCATTGTTGGTGAACCACTTGCTGTGTTTACTTTTCCAATAGTTAGTGCTTCATCTGGTGTTGTTGTAGCTATCAGTAACTTAAACATCATAAAGTAGATTATGTTTATTCCGATAAACACTATATTACTTAATATATAGCCTAAACTTACTCTTACTTTTGTATTTACAGGTGCTATTATATGTTTTAATGACATCGCAATAGCTAAAAGCATTAAGAAGGCTATGTAACCATTCCTAAAGAGTGGCATTATAAATTCGCTACCATATGCTGATAACAATACTGTTAAATGTGTTAAAACACTACCTGTTTGGAATAAGGCTTTTACAGGGCTTGTCTGTAAGTAAGCTGTGTTTCCTGTCGTATTCAATAATACCAATCTTAGTACATTATCATAGCTTATATTACTTAAATCTAATGCTTGTGGATATAGTGTTTTGCTACCATTAAACCCTCTACCTGTGTCAAAAGCCTTGTTAAACTCTAAGGTTGCTGATAAAGCCATTTGTCTATACATAATCTCTGGTGACATTCCTGAAGCATTAGCATAATTAAGTAATAATGTCCATCTTCTCTCTAAGGCTGAATTGAATTTCAAGATTTTTAACTCTGGTAGTGTTAAATCATTTTCTTTTAAACCTTGTAAATTCATTTGAGCTTCACTAAATACCATAGGTCTATCTGTTGGATAGTTGCGTGGGTTCATTGGTGTACCTGTTAGTGTTATAGCAACTCTTTTACCATCTATTCTCTTATAAGCAACTCTTTCTCTGTTTAAATCGTTATCTTCTAAGAGTTTTATTGCCCAGTTGCTCCTCCAGAACCAACTCTTATCATTGTCTTTGTATAAGGCAAAGTTACTCATTTTTTCGCCGTCTTGGAATAAGGCACTATATTTATTACTACTATTGTTGTTCTTACCTGTCTTAGATGTTTTCTTTACTTCATCTGTAGTATCAGATAAATCAGATAAACTATATACTGCTTTGCCGTTCTCATCTATATCTGTCCCTCTGGCTACTACATACATATCGTACATATATGGAATTACATTAGTGAATAGTTCTTCTGTATCAGCAAAATCCCTTATATACCCTGTCTTTCCTGTGTGCATAAATGATACTCTACAAGTCTTTGTCCTTTTTTCCAACTCTTTTTCTGAATAGGCTTCTTTTTCGTCTGTAGTCATTTCATTTAATAGCTTATACTCACTACCGTCTCCATTTGTACTCACATCCACTTTCTTAACTATCTTTCCTTGTAAATTAGCTACTATACTAGCCACAGAACTACTTGTAACTTCCTGTGTCTTTGTACTATCATTTGTTTGGTCTGTGTAGGCTTCTATCTTATCTGTTTCAAACAACTGTCCGTCACACATATCTCGTACTAACATATAAAAATACAAACTTGGGTTCTCAGTTGTTTCTAGGTAGCCAAAACATTGGTCAGCTCCGACTGAGCTTTGGTAATCAGACGCAAGTTGCTCCATTTTTACTTCGGCTTCTCTTAAACCTGTTACATCTAAATTCTCTGGTGTACACCCTGTACCTAAATCATTTAAGGTATTAAAATCTACTAAATAGTATCCTGTATGTGTCTTATATTCATCGTCTAGTGTTCGAGTTAAGGATAGTGTATAATTGTCTTTGTCATTTTCATTCTTCCACAAGCTACCCATATCATCTATTTTCTTATATTTAGAATATTGTGATATTTTATAGTTTGTATCGGTTATTATATCTGCTCCTCTATCTGTAGTGTCTTTCTTAGTTACACTTGTTGCATTTAAAGTCTTTGAATCATTCATTGACTCTGGTCGGTAGTACCAATAAACATTTTGCTGATTATTGTATAAGTCTAGTAAAGAAGTGTAAACATAGTCTGCTGTTCCTTTATCTCCTGAGCTTTGTCTCATTAGCACAGGGATTAACCACCTAGCTGCTAATGTGTTCTGCATCTTACTTACTGTCTCATCGCTACTCTCTACTACTTTCCTTGATATATCATTCTTTATTTGTATAGAACTGTCTAAATAAACTATAGATAAATCTCTTACTATACTTGCTAAGGTTTGGTCAGATAGTACCTGTGAATCAGTATCTGCACTTGCTTTTATTGCTTCTTGTTCTTGTTGCAAGTTACTTATATCCTCTGCTATTGCCCAATAGTCACTATGCTTTGCAAACACTCCTTGTACTATCTTATTACAAATATATGGGTTTATTTCACTTATTGCTGGTGTAAGAATAAGTATATTTATCATTGTTGCTATGCTTATTAAATACCATACCTTACCTCGCTTAGAGATTATCCCTATTACTATAACTATAAGTATACTACAGCCTAGCAATAATACTGCTATATTTGTATAGTTTACTGCCAATAAAGAAGTAATCCAATTTTCTGTCAATGTTGGTACATTTAAAAATCCTGATGTTTTGGCTCTTATATTAGCTACACTTCCCAACTGTATATCACTAGAGTTACTCTCTGTAAGTTTTAAATACTGGTTGTACATTGTACCTGTTATTGCATTGTCAAATAAACTTGTCTTGTACTCTTTACTGTCTGCACTATTTGGATTTAACAACAAGTATGCGTAATTGAGTACAGATTTTTGCTTTTCTTCAGAAGTCTGAAATGTGTTCTCAAATAAATCCTCGCCTGTTGTACTTAATATATCATCTGTCTTTGAAAACAACTGGCTATTAAACTTATTTCCTGTTGTGCCTGTAATACCATACCAGTCATAATATGTCATATAAATATATGGTGTTAAAGCTCCAAAATCATCGTGAGAAGCTGTACCATTTAAGTTATTGCATAATTTTATTAATATATCACTTCTTGGATATACCTTTACTATTCTGGTTACTGCCTTTTCCCTTTTATCTGCTGAAAAGCTACTGGAAGCACCACTATTTAAAACTGTTCCACTTACTGATTTTATTGTACAATCACTTAAAGCTGCATCTAAACTTATATTATTTTTTGATAAAGTTTCTGTTGCTTTAGTTGTATCTACTGCGTTATTTGAAAATAATGAATTTCTAAATAAAGCTGAGGCTGTTGAACCTGTTGTAGAACCACAGAATAATACATTTGCTACATCTTTTGGTGTCTTAGCATTTCTTAAATTGTTTACAATTATACTAGAACTAGGTAAATCTGTTACATTTGGATTGTTCTTAACAGATGTTCCGTCTAAATACCTAAACATCTCATTTATTGTAACCCTTAACGGATAATTTGCATCCGAAGCTGGTATGTTCGCTGCTACATAAACTGGGTTTCCAAAGATAGATTGTTTCCCACTTGTCATCTGTACTGTTGTAAGCCTTTTTCTATCTTTATTTACTGTTATACTATTAGATATTGTGTTAAGTGTAATTGCTGTATTATTCGCCAAATACTTATGTCGTGCTGTTTTAAACAAACTTTCAAAGAAACCTGCTTTAGTTACGCTCTGTCCTATTGGCAAGGTTATAAATCCACAGTTAAGTGAAGCATCTCCTGTTATCTTGCTATTAAGTATATTTACTATACCTATTCCCCAATCATTTATTGCGTTGGATTTACTCTTTAAACCGTTTTTTGAGAGGTAATCTCCTATATATGTATTGGTATCTAAAGCATACATATGTTGTCCATCTCTTAGGTTATACTCTCCACCTGTGGATTTTACCATACCTATATCAAACGAATAATTCCCTTGATTTGTTGCCTTTTCTATTGCGTTTCCTATATCATCAGTTATCCCTATATTTGAGTCTTTTAACCTCTTTATTACACCTGCTGTTCCTGTTAAACTGTTTTTTGTAGAAGTTTGTGAGAAGTCCATATATCTTAATATATTATTTGTTGTTGCTTGACTATATGAACTATTTATTGTGGCTGTTGTAATTAAATTATAGCTTGGGGTGTCGGTTAAATACTGATTGCAAGATGCTGGTAATATGATTTTCTTGCTTGTCCCATTTTTTACACATATATTACCGAAAGCATCAAACTCTAAATTCCCGTTATTGTCCATTATATCTTTTAAATAGCTATAATCCATCTCATAGGAATTTAATGCTGATATATAGCTCGCTAATTGTTGCATATCCCACGCATCTAATGAATTAAATATTGTAATTGGTTGATTGTTTTCTCCCATTACATAAAATTCATAGCCAACATACCCTGTACCATATACATAGTTAAGACCTGTTAAACCTAGTACATTCTGTAAGTTACGACATATTACAGTAGACATTACATATTTATCCTTATCTATGATTAATTTAACAGACTCATTATCTGCTGGTAACATCATCATATCCATAAAATGTGCTTCTGCCTTAGTATAATCGCCTGAGTAACTCTTGTCTCCCTCATCTGTATGTACTATAATTTTTGTTTTCCTATATATCTGCTTTCCATTAGCTTTTTGCCTATTGATTGCATAGTTTAACATACTATCTAAGGCTTTTTTTGCTGTTTCTTCATTCGATGTTCCTGTCCCAAATACTAACGCATCATATGCTTTCCCCTTAGAACCACTCTTTGCTGTCTTGGAAAAGGCTGTTTCGTAATTATCATACCCAAATTTGGTGCAGTAATTACTTAAAAAAACCCCAAAACATATCATCTCATAGGGATTCCAGTCATCTGCCTCAAATGTCGAACTTAACAATGGCGAACCTAACGCTTTATTTGTCCCTAGCTCTGAACTGTACATTGTATTCGTTGTTGTTGCTGTTGCTGTTGCATAGACTAATTGTGGCATTGTTAGTGTTATTAGTAACATTAGTGCCAATAAACTGGATGCTATTATTTTGAGTTTCTTATCATAATTTCTTATACTCACCTTTCACCTCTCCCTTTATTTTTTTTCTTTCTCTTTCTTTCCTTTCTTTCTTAACTTCCTTGCACATAACATTTTCTCCCCTTGTCCTGTTGTGCTTTCTTTTTTTTTCTTTCTTGCTTTTATATTATACTATTAATGCCCTGTGAACTATTTAGTTGGTTTCATTAACGGATTTTATCTATCCTGTTATCGCTCTCTCTAACATTTCAGATAGATTTCCTAGTAACTGTAATACTAAATCTATTAATTCGATTGGGTCTGAGAATATCAGCAGGCTACCTAATGCAATTACTAATATACTTCGCATAAACACACTTGAATAAGTTAAATACTGTACTTTACTATTTTTATCTGTCACTAAATTCTTATCTGTTACAGCTTGCCATTTTCCACAAGTCATTATACTAAGTAAACCAGGGGTATTGAATTGTGTGTCTATTAACCACGCAACTTGTAATAATAAAGAATATCCGAATAGCACAAATCCTAACAATTTATATATTGTCCTCCATAACTTTATTGTATTCTTTATATCTTCCTCATCGTACATATTCTTTATTCCCTGTATTGTGTCTAAATCTAGCATTATATAGCCTTTTCCTGTTACATCGAAATTATACTGCTCACTCATTGTCCCTAATAGCTTATCTTTATCTATGTTGTAACTATATCCGTTTGTGTTTAACCAACCATTCCACCATTCTAGTGAACCGTAATTTCCTCCGTCTCCGTCTACAGTTATCCACGAACTATACATATTGCTCCTAAACATATCTAAGTCTAATAGCATACCATACATTATTGGCTTCATTGTCGCTCCTTCAACAGCCTTTCCTTCTGTTGTAGATTTGTTATTTTGTACAAGCTCGTGTAAATTTGCTATATCTGCACTACCTACTATCGTACTTGGAAACCTTACTGTAACACCATTGTTACCTGTTAAATCGTTTGTATACTCCGTTTCTAAGTCTCCTATTGCATCAAATAAACCTACTGTAGAGGAGGATGATGATGAGGCTGTTGCTGTTGCTGTTGTTGTAGTTTCTGTACTCGTTTCGCCAAACTTTAGTTTTAATTTCTTTCCCTCTGAAATTGCATTTATACTGCATACATCTGTAATGCTTATAGGAACACTTACATTACTTGAACCTGATGTGACATCCTCTGTTTGCTCTTTACTTATTATTACATCACCTGTACTACTACTACTATTACTATTGTTCGTTTGATTGCTCCCACCATTTGTTTCTTGCTGGGCTGTTGTTGTTGTTGTTGTTGTTGTTGTTGTTGTTGTTGTTGTTGCTACTGTTGTATCTTCTGCTCTAATAGATTTTGGCTCTATATTTAGTATTATTGTCCCGATAAATACACATAGCAACATTAGTTCAAATAAACTATTCGCTCTTATACTATTATTTTTATTAGTCTTGTTTTTACTTAACACATTTAATCACTTCCCTTTACTGCTTCTTTCCCTATCTTTTCTTTTGAGCTTACTGTATTACTACTGCTTGTTTCTTTAACGCATTATACCTTTCTTTGAATGTGTTTAAGTCATACTCAACTTTCGAACCTTTTAATGGGTCACATACTGATACTTTGCTGTTTTTTGTGTTATATCCAACTAATAACATACAATGTTCTGGTGAGTACCATTGTATTTGCTTTCCATTTACAGTCCAGCTAACTGTGTAACTCCCTTGCTTACAATCTTGTGTTCCCCATACTATAACTGGTTTTCCTTTATCTATATAACTAAATAAACTTTCTAATTCACTTCCACTTATATCTGTTGCTTTTAAACTCGAACCTTTTGCACTTAAATAACTATTAGCTGTCTTAGTTATTACTGGTGAATAACATCCATACGATTTATTATCCCTTGGATTCCCTACAAACGCTTGACTGGGGTCTGTACTGCCTACCTCTCCCTTGGGTAAGTAATTGTCTGCTATGTCATACATATCTGCTTGTATACCATTGTAATTTAATGCCATTGTTAAGGAGACTGTTTCACAGCCTGTACCTAATTTACCTACTTGGGATAAGGCTGCAACGGTTAGGGAACTTCCGTCTTTAGTCCCGCTTGTTTCTGTGCTTTGTGTACCTGTGCTGTTAGAATTACTATCTGAACTACTACTACTACTACTACTGCTACTAACACTTCCTCCATTTGTACTTCCTACTGTAGAGGTCTTTCCTGTCGTCTTTGTTGCTGTACTTCCTTGTATAATATTGTCCTTTCCGATAAACCTACCTATTTCACCAGTTGATGTACTATCTACCTTTCCATTAAAGCAAGATAAACGGAACATTCTTCCTACTGCTACAATATTCTCCCCAGTAACTACATTCGGCATATATGTATACTCTAAGTAATCTCTTAATACTATAGAACCAAACTTGGCTATATTCGTTTTACATTCTGCTTCTTTGCCTGTTGGAATAACACCGTAGTTACATATGTAGTTACTATAATATCCCTTAGCCTCTGCTACAGCTTCTTCTTGTGTTTTTGATTTAGTGTCTATTTGCTCTGCTTTTATACTGGCATTTGATTGTACTCCATATCTTTGTACATTATCTACTACAAAAGAAGACTCTCCTTGCGTACTTGTCACATGATACCTGTCTACACCTGTTGTCATTATTTTTGAACCGTCTCTAAAGTATGTAGATTTTGTTGCTATATTGACCTGTAAATCGGACATCTTATATTCTGCTGTAAAGTTCTTTCCGTCTGTTGTCTTAAATCCAGATACATAAAATACTGGATACTGCATTAAGTAACACTTATTCCCTGACATTACATATATATTATCAGGGACTCCATCTTTACCTACTAACTTGTCTACTGCATCTGGATTGAACTCATTTAGTCTTACTTGTATTGCATTTGTTACTGTCTTCCCATCATCGTTTTTCTCTATCTTAGTTAATAAGAAGTCCTTCCCTAATTCATTTACTCTTATTTCGTCTTTATCTGTTTTTGTCCCATAAACCTTAGAGGCTTTTGTGCTTGGACTTTTTGTTGTCTGTACAAGGTGATTTTCTTTTTTAGTAGTGTCTAATAAACGCCTTGAACTGTTCACAAAATATGTATTCGCAGCCCTATCATCTATTGTCATTCCTCCATCGCTTGTTTTTAATTGTAAGCTATTTGCAATCACATTTAAGTCCTTAAAGGTTGCTCCTGAACCATCACCGTTATATGTCTTTAATACATATATCTCCCTTTGCATTATCTTCTCTATCTCTGCTGTACCTGAATTATCTGAATTTACTAATAAATAGCCATTTGTTACCTTACTATCCATATCTTTTCCTACATTAGTTATATTGTTTGTTAAGTCCTTTACTCCGTTACAATATACTATGTACTTGTCTAAGTTCTTCTTTATATTCTTTACAGCTTCTTTAACCTCACTTGCGTTGTCTGCACTTATATCTTTAACAGAGGCTACATCCAACCCGAAACCAGAACTGTTCTTTGCTATCGCATCTGCCATTTTATTATATGTATTATCATCTATTATCCCTGCTTTATGTATTTTCTCTAATTCATTTGTGTTTAATACTAATCTCTTTGTTACCTCTGAACTATACCCTGGCAACAATTCATCTATATTAGAGCAACCTGTCAACCCCAATAAACTTATAAACATTAAACAGGTCATTAAAATTATTTTATATTTCATTATAAAAAATATATACCTCCCTTCCACCTTTTTCTACTCCCTATTTATTTACATTTGTATGTCCCCCTCAGCAGTCTTTTTTTCTAATTTGTTTACTACTACTACTACTACTACCACTACTATTACTATTTTTTTTGTTGTTGTTATTGTTGTTGTATTATGCTATATATTGCTTTTCCTAATCCTGCCTTATTGTTTATATCACATACGCCATCAGCTAATCGTTTTACTTCTATTGGAGCGTTTCCCATCGCTATACCTAAACCTACTTTCTGTAACATTGGTACATCAATGTTTCCATCGCCAAAAGCTACTATTTCGTGTGGTGCTATATTATATGATTTTGCATATTGTAATAAAGTATCTCCTTTATTTGTCCCTTGCTCTACTATATCAATACAGTATTGCTCATCTCCATATTGTGCTGAATAAACTGTAAAGTGTTCATTTAATATACTCTCTAATACTTGTGTTTCACCTTTACTTTTAGGATTTACCACTAGGGAAAGTACCTTTGTCCCTGCAAACCTTGGAATTATTTGCAGACCATTGTCCCATAATTTATCTTCTATGACCTTTCTTTGTAACTGCTCGTAATATTTATAATTTGCGTATTTCGTTACAGCATTTGAACCACATACTGGTAAACCTAAAGTATCTAACCACATTAATTTTTGCTGTGGTATAAACTTTGTTGCTCCACAATTACTTATTATATGTGTATCTTCTCCTCTTAAATCTAACTGTGTTACTATAGGGACTGTATTCAACCTACTTCGTCCTGTAACAAATACTACCTTAAATCCTTTACGGATTGCTTGCTGTATTACAGCTTTGTTTAATTTGGGGATTTCTTTATTGTCGTCTAATAATGTACCGTCTAGGTCTATTGCTATCATTCTGTATTTCATAGATTCCCTCCTCTATTGTGTGTCTGCTCTTTAATGCTATGTAAAGCATAAAAATAGGGGGTTTTAGCCCCCCTACTAAGTATCTATACTTCAATATAATATAATTTGTTTTACTCTACTTTTATTTATGTTATTGATTTACTATACATTATCTTGTTATTATTGTTGTTGTTGTCGTTTCTGTTATTGGCATCGTTGGGTTGGCTACCTTCCATTGGACTGCTCCGATAAACTGTTGTACAGCATACGATACTATATGTACTACGACAGTAAAATTGCCATACAAGATAAACAATGTTATCCCAAAACAAGCTAGAAATACAGCCCTCTTTTTTAAATAAATCCATATTGCTACTTGTCCTGTTGTAAGGCTTATTTTTCTACTTTCCCTCGCTACTTTCGATACTAAAGTGTTAAATACTTTACTGTTTTTCGTATCGGCATAATAGCTGAATGTTGGATTAAATAAATACAATATATCTAGTGCTACGATTAGCCCTAATGTTAAAAATATTGCTGTTAGTACAAAGCCTAGTACGATACTTACAAACCCTTCGATTGCATATACTCCCTGATGTAAAAGCTCGTAATCTATTGAAGTATCTGCTGTAGAAGTATATGCTCTTATTCCCTCGATTGTCTCTGTTACAACTGACATTACGCTTATACTTTCTCCTTACTTCTTATTTATTTACATTTACAAACATAATTTATTTCCCTGTTCGATTATCCTAACATTTTAAGTGCATTGAAAATACCACTTGCAAATTTAAGAGCTAAACTTACTATTACAGTTATATTCCCTGTGAATAGGATATAAAGTGCTAAACCTAAACCTATGTATGCAATCATTCTCTTAGGTAAGTATATTCCCCATACACTTCTTCCGTTGGCATCTGTACTAGCTTTCTTTACAGCGAATTTTGCTTCATCAGAAATAAACCTACTGATTGACATACCTTCGGATTTACTTGATGTTTCTGCCTTCTCCCTAAATACCGGCCACGCTAAATAAATTATATCCATTGCTGAGAAGAACGCTACCATTATGCACGCTATAATTAATGCAATACCTACAACTACACTTATCATACCCTCTAACCCTGAAACAGCTTGTCCTGCTGTCGCTAAGTCGGGTCTTGTATTAAAGTTATTTGTCAATGTGTCTAGGTCATCATTGATGTCAGATAAACCTCCATCTGCATTTACATTACTTGCATAACTATTAGCTTTATTGACTAATGTATCGTATTCACTCTTTGTTATGTAGTAGGTTGTATTCCCTACTGTTAGTTTTCCGTATTTTGTGGAGCTAGAGTAATTCTTACCATCTTCGTCTGTCCTCAATTTGGTTAAATACTGCTTACCTGACGATGTTGCTAAATACTCTCCTAATTGCTCACTTGTAACATCTTTGCTACTCCCTGTCTGCCCTGGTGCTGTTATTGTTGCACTTGAAGCTTTCTCATTCGCTGCATATGTTGTTATTGCTGTTGTTGGCAATACCATTGTCGCTAGGGTCATAGCCAACCCTATAATTTTCATTACCCTCATATTGCGTTTCCCCCTTTAAATATTAATTAACTAACTAACTAACTAATTAATTAGCTAACAAACAGAAAAGGAAAGATTACACAACCTATACCTACTAATATATTAAATTTTTTGGTTAGATTGTATACAAACCCCTCCCATTCGTGTCCTGTGTTAAATCTGAAATTAAATATCTGCTTAGGTACAAATGCTATTTTTTTATCCCTAAAACACCATACTCTTACACCTGCTGATGTCAGCATATCTGAAAATAAATGACTTACCCAACCCACTCCAAAGCCTATCATTAGTAAACTTAGAATTGTAGAATTTACATTGTCTAATAAACCTATTTGTTGTAATTTATTAGGTAAGAATATTGCTAGTGCCATATAAACTATTGCTATATCCCAACTATGTGTCTGCCAACTCCTATGCTTTCCACCAGTTAAATGTATTACCGTATTGATTATCCTATTGATGGTGGTCTTCTCTTTTACTGACTCCCAATGGTGGTCTACATCTGGAAATAAAGCCCCACTTTTTGCTGCATAGAGCATTACTATCCAACATATAAAATAATTTACTTCTCTATTTCCAAAGTACCACATTAGTAGGTTTACAAGACTTATCCACCAAACAGCAAATGCACGATGTGTTATCGCTGTTATATGTACCCACCACCTATTGCTTACATTAAGCTATCTATAGAAAAGATTTGTATTGAATTACGAACTTCTTCATCACTTAATGTTGTTTTACCATTATCTTCTTTTTTTTCAGCCTCTTGCTTATATCTATCCTGTGAACCTGTTTGCAGCCTCAATGATGGTTTTGAATATACCTTTAAACTTTCCTCGGCTGATATACTTGGTCTAAAGGTTACTATCCCTGGTAAGGTTGCTTTTTCTCCTTTACCTAATGTCTCAATTAAACTCTCCCTACTAGCATCTAACACCCTTCGTACTATTGGAGAACTTAACCCTGTCCTTCCTGCTATATCATCTATCCTTGTCTTTACATCCATTCCTTCTTACCTTCTCTTTAATTTATTTCTTTATTTCTTTATCTTTTCTTTAATATTTACTTGTACTAGAAACTTACTAGCTTTCTACCAATCTTAAATACTGTTGCATTTTCTGTTTGCACTATGCTGTAATCTTCCATATCTGGCGAGTACATTACCCTAGTAAACATTGTGAGTTCTGTCTTGGGTACCTCTATTGTTACCGAATCAATTTCCCTATCATTTTCTAGGATTAAATCTATGACATCTAAGGCGTTCCTTAATTGTGTCCTATATATACTCTCTTGTTGCATCCTATGGATTTCTCTAGCTCTCTTGTTTCTAGCTTCTTTTTCTACCCTATTTTTACCTTTTAGGGTAGCTCTCACTCTTTTTAGAAACATATCTCCTTCTTCTTTTTCTCCTTATCCGTTCAGTATTTATATTCCTAATACTTAATTGCTTAATTGCTTAATTGCTTAATTGTTTACCTACTTAATTTATTTGTTTGTTTGTTTGTTTGTTGCATCTTTTATAGACCTAATAATGTCTCTCCTAGTGATGTGATTATTCCTGTACCTATTTCACCTACAACTAAACCTAATTGTGTTAATACTCCTGTCATTGTCAGTATGATTAAGGCTGGTACTAATATGCTTAGTGTTATGATTTCTTTTCCACAAACACCCCATACAGAACCATTTCCTTTACTGACGGCTGCAATTACACTACTAGATACAAAGCGTGACCCTGTTCCTTTTCTTGATGAACCTCTGCGTGAACGAGAACCTCCACCATAGCCACCATAACCACCATAACCACCGTAGCCACCTATATCTTCGCCCATTCCATAACCACCTGCGTTACTACTACTACTGCCACTACCACTAGAACTGTCTTCACCAGATAGTAACTTCCTCATAAATGGAAAAGCAACATAAACAACATCACAAGCACATCTAAAAGGTATAAGTGCTATGGCTATAAACAACATAAACTGGACTACAGAACCTACTAACTGCTTAATCGGTGTTGCTGCTCTTATTGCTCTCTCATCTATTTCGTCCATCTTCGTGAATGGGGCTAATGTGTTGACTAGACTTTTTGTATCGTTGTCAATCTTACTGTTAATTGTCCCGCTGCTTCCAGAACTATAATTTTCGGTTGCCTTCCCTCTGCTGTTTACTCCATTTGTTATCTCTGTGGCTGTGTTTGCGTTCTCACTTAACATATCTGCTAGGTTATCTGCATAAACTACTGTTGGGGCTAAACTTAATGCAACTAAACAAGCTAGAAAAAGTCTTTTCATTTCTCATAACCTCCTTTCTTCTAAAATTTTATTTACATAGGTATTCTTATATATGCCCCCCTCATCTCTCTTTTCACGAATATGTGAACTCTGTGAATTATCTATTTCCGTTCCCTACCTTTTCTCTTTGTTGTATTAATACTTTATGTTTATTTTGTTATTAAACTATTTTGATTTTGTTGTATTTAATTTGTTAGTTTTCATATACAAAATAAACAGGCTTTAATTGACTTTTTTTACTTGTTTAATTTCTTTTTTGAACTGCATCTACTTCTTTGTCTATGTTTCTGCTCTTTTGTTTGTATTAAACTAAACTAAAATAAAATAAATCAAACCAAACTTATAAACTTTTACTTTCTTAATATTTTGGTTTTTACATACATATTTTATTTAATCTTTTATATTTATATGATTTTTAGTGCCATTTTTAAGTGAAAAATATAGTTTGGTATAATTCTACATAAAAAAATAAAAGTTGAAATTTGGGGCAAAATAAAACGATTTATGAAATGTTGATGATTTGACCATAAAATTTTATTTATTTATTTGATTGTTTGTTTGTTTGTTTGAAGTTTTTTGTGGGATAAAATAAACTTATTATATTATATTATATGATTATGTGTATTTGTGTGATTTGGTTAAGGTTTTTAACTAACCCATAAAGCTGTTACTTGATAAAATAATATAAAAAAAACCCACTATATTAAATTATAGTGAGCCAAAAAATTCGGATATGATTTCTTCGTCTGATAGTTTTTCTTTTTCCTGTTCTTTTTCTGTTTCTGTCTGTATTTGTGATATTGATAGTGTTGTACTTACATTATTTGTTTTCTGTATTTCTATTGGACTGTCTATTGTCGCTAGACCTACTCCCTCTGAAATTTTCTTCTCTATATCTACTCTCTTTACTTCTCCTGTATGTAACTTGGTACTTTCTATATATTTGTTTTCACCTCGTTTGGTTTCTGCTATCCCTTTCTGATTTGTGTTTTCAAGAGTTCTGTATAAACCTACTCGCCCTATCTTTTGTGCTAAGTTAATTAGTGCTAGTTCTGTGTTTAAACTTGTTATTCTATATTGTGTATCTTCCAATATTTTCAGTAAGTACAGTATTTGGTTGGAATTATATTCCTTAAATAACTTACTAAAATCCATTAACTGTACTTCTGATATTTCTATGTTATAACCAAACTTTAATTTAACACTCGCTAAGGTATAGTTTATTATTGCATCTAAAAATTCTTCTGGACGAATATTCTTTTCTTTTATCTGATTGATTACTTCTATTACTTCCTCTAACCCTTTTAAACTCGCATTGAAAAAGCTAGTTATTAACTTTATATCTGTACCTGTACTATTATTCAATACTGTTTGGGTGTCTATAGTCTGTCCTGTTGTCGTTGACTTTGCTAAAAATTCTAGTTTTCCTATGCACTCTCGTACTATCCTATCATTTTGCTCTATTATTAACTTTAAAGCTTCTTCTGTTATGTTTACACCCTCGTTTTCTGCTATATATTTTAAGCGTTTAAACAAGGCTATTTTATCTGCACGAGTTACTCTAATTTTTAACATACATCTGGATAGCACAGTCTGTAATATCATCTCTGGGTTTGTTGTACACAATATAAACACTAAATGCTGTGGTGGTTGCTCCATTACTTTTAGTAATCTATTCTGCACAGTTTTGCTTGCCATATGAAATTCATCTAGGATTATTACTTTATACCTTAATGGTCGCATTGGAGGTAGCATTGCTTCTTCTATTATTACATCTATATTCTTTACATTTCCCTCTGATGCTACATCGACTTCAGATATTCCAGTAAACTCCTCTCTGGCATCTGAATTTACTATATGCTCATTTAGTGCCTTGCACATTTCACACTCATTACAAGCTCCTTCTTTCCTATCTAAGCATAGGTATTCTTTCGCCATTAACCACGCTAATGAGGTTTTTCCACATCCTCTATCTCCCTCCAAGAGGATTACTTGGGGTAAGGGTGTTGATTTGAAACGGGTTTTTACACTCTCCTTTATCTCTGCCCCTAAGTAATCGTCTAAATTGGTTGGTCTATACTTCCTTGTCCAGCTTATATATTCTTCCATATTTCTTTTACTTCTCTTTCTTATTTGCTTACTTGTTTTCTTTGTTTGTTTTCTTTCTTTCTTTCTTAATTGCTTGCTTATAAACTTAGTTTGTCTTTCTCTAAATTATTATTTTTTATTTATTACTTTTATTTATTACTTTTGTTCTTATACCCTTAACCGTTTATGTATTCTGCTAATACCTTATTAGCTAGTGCCTTTACATCTGTAATTCCCTCTGCTTCCTGCTTTGGATTTTCTTGTAATTCTTCTGTTTCCTCTAATTTTTGTAATCTTGCTTCGTGGTATTTCTGACTCTTTTGTGAACCACTTACCTTTTCCTCTAAGTAGTTTCTTGACAATGCTTCTAACCCACCAAATACTTCAATGTACTCAGGCTTTACTCTGCTTCGTTTAAACCCTTTTTCTGTTATTTCGTCATATATTTCTATTTTACACTCTGGTGAATGTACTCCTCTATAACTCCCCGCACCAAATACAAAATACATCCCATTTAATATCGTGTTAATCGGTGCTACTTCGTAGTTCTTAACCTGCATCCTACCATTTGCAAATCTTAGGTTAAAATCTGGTAATAATGCCATTAACGCAAGAAACTTTCTGCTAATTTGTACTGTGTCATTTGGCTGAAGTGTCTTATATTGCATATTTGCTACACTATGTATACCTGTATTGTCCTCATAAAATTCTTCTGTGCAATACAGTACAGGTACTTTCCCTACATTCTTGATTAAGTACCCTACAACTGCACTACAAGGGCATACGGTTCTTTTACCATTAACTACTACACTATATAAACCATCTTTGATTAAGCCTTTTTCTCTATATCCTAGTGTACCTACAATTTCAATACTGTCACTAAATTTCCCCACTGCACCACTTAGTAATGCTGTTGCTATATTCCCTACTCCTGCCTCCTCTAAAATTCGTTCGTAAAAAGACGCTTTCTGTGTTTTTCCTTTGGCATTTTTAGATGCTTTTGTTGGTACTAATCTGTTTCCACTTATTACACTATCTAACATTTCTTTGTTTATTTCCATTGTAGTTTTTCCCCTTTTTTTATTATTTATTTTATTTAGTTATTTGTTTTTCTTCTTCTTCTTCTTCTTCTTTATTCTTTCTTTTATTTGTAGAAGTTGCTTTTTTATCTATTTATTTTACCATATTATGTAAACCTATGATATAGGGTGTCACTATCTTGTATTAAATTAGCTCTATATCGCATATTACAGGTGTACTTCCTTGTATTCCTTGCTTATATTTTACCGATATTGTCTTTCCAACAGATACGGTGTTTAACTTATTATTTGGTATCTGAACCTCAAATAAACCTGTTGTGCCATCTAATTTACCTTGTGCTACCCCTTTTATCTGTACACTTTCTCCAATTATCTTTGCATAGTAACTAATACTGGTTATCTTTAACTTTCCATATTTCTCTGTCTTACAATTTATTAAACTATCTAGCTTTGTCCATCCACTATCTGTACCTGTACTTGCATACGCACCAGCAGAAGAATTGTCATCTAATAAACTTGTGTAACTACTACTCCTAGATGAATTGCCACTCTGAGTACCTGTACCTGCACCTGTATCTGTATCTGTATCTGTGTCTTGGTTTGTATCAGATGTAGCTCCAGTACCCACATTAGATGTTATTGAGTTTGTAGTTGTACTTTTAGCACTATCCTTATCTCTATTTTTCATTTTTCTTGACAACGGGACTAGAACCACTAAACATACTATCAATACAACTACACCTATGATTACGGATAGTTTTGCTGTCTTCTTAATAGCCTCATCCTCGGTTTCTTCTTCTTCTTCTTCTTCTTCTCCATATCCCTCTGTTTCTACTTCATTATTGTTACCTTTTGCTTTCGATTGAGGTGGAGATTGGTCTTCTATATATCTTTCTTTTGTATTTATTACTGGCTCTATATCTACATCATCATCGTCTTCTTCAAAGTTGTCTAAGCCTTTTTTAGTGCTTTTACCTTTTTCTTCTTCATTCTCCTCCTCAGAAACATCTACCCCAAAGTCCAAATCATCTATATCTAAACCTAATCTTGGCATAGCTCCCTCACTCCCTCAAAGGTTATTTCTTTACTCTTTCTATCTATTGTATAGTACATATTCGCACCATCTTCCTCAATAAACCATACCTTGTCATCTGTATATCCTAGTATCGTGCCTTGATTACTTACCATCTTGGCTTTTGTATACTCATTAAAAGTAGTCATATAAACATACTTACCTAACTTTGTACTCAACTCAAAATATAATGTAGCACCTAACACTACTCCCCAATATCCTATATCGTTTATATTTCCTTGCTCGTGTGCAATTTCCATATATTTGCTAAAAAAAGAAATTAAACCCTCTTGTGGGTTGCTATGCAAAACTAATTTTCCTGTAAAGTTACTCTCCATATCTACTTTCCTTAACTGTATATATGGTGCATAGTGCATTTCTGTCTCGTCTTCTTGCTCTATCTTTTTAGTTGCACTATTGTAGTAATACTCTTTTTTACCTGTTAGTGTCATATCTGTTGTATATGGAACTACTCTATACTCTAATTGCTTTGCTGGATAAATTATTGTATTTGGTATTTTATCTACTGTTGGTTCTTCTACCTCCAATAAACTACCTAAAACTTCTTTTAACTCCTTCTTGTTATGACATACACTATTTATCTCTTTACAATGTGTTCTATAAAAACCTGATATATCTTTTCCTGCCTTTAATTTATCGTAGAGCCACTTATACTCTGTGTAATACTTCACTTTATCGCTACAGTTTAACTCATCACTTTCTTCTATTTCCTTTAATTTTAATTTGGTTTCACTTTGTTCTATTCTCCAAGTGCTGTTTATAAAATGTAAATATGTATCAGTATTAGTATTAGTACCTGTCATTCTTTCTCTATTTTCTTTTGAACCTAAGCCTAATTCTGTACCTGAGCCTGAACCTGAACTTAATGAGCTTAAATCAACTTCTAACTTGATTCTTAACCCATTGTCCACATTACACTCTAATTTCTTGTCTTTCCCTAACTTTTTCTTCATTAGCTGGGCTATTAATATGTATTTAATCGGTTCATCCAATAAATACATTGGATATGGTAGTGACTTATAAACCTCTGTATATGTACCTATATACTCCTTTGCTTTTTCTAGCTCTCTTACTGTTGCTAGATTACTTCCTGTAAGTCTTTTGCTACTTCCCTGTGTACCCTCTATAAACATATCATCGTCAAATGTAATTATTTTTCCTTTTATCTTCTTTTTCATTATTTATTTCTTCCCTTCCTTCCCTTTGGTTTCTTTTCCTACCTTTCTTTTCTTTCTTTATTTATTTGTTTGCTTGTTTTGTATTACATTTTCTTTTTATTTTTATTTTATTTAAACAGCCTTCTTACTTTATTTAATGTGCTGAATAAACTATTGGCTCTTTCCTTATCAGCTTGAAAAGGTTTTATAGCTCTGTTCCTCTTTGTCCCAATCTCTGTTTGATTCAAACTACTATTATAGCTTTCTTCTGGTAATGGTTCTTCTTCTTCTTCTCCCACTAGATAGTTATGACTATAAATACCACTATCACTATCACCATCAACACCATCATTATTACTACGGCTATCTTGTATTATTGTCCCTACCTCAAAACTATTGCTCTCTACACTATCTATATAGTCTAAATCTTTTAAATCGGCATATTGTCCTAGTAATTTATGACATTCTCTGTATTCTTCTTCACTTAATGTATCGAGAAGTGTATCAAATAAATTTTGTCTCTCGTCTTTTATTTGCTCTCTGATTTCTTCTATCATACTTGTATTCTTTACTTTGTTTGCTTTAAGCAAGTTTGAGCTTTGTTTTATTTAACTTAACCCAACTTAATTTATTTAACTCTGATTATTCTCCCCATTTAACTGTTCTTTTAAAACACTCAACTCTAACACCCTTTTCTGTGTGCTTTCTTTAGCTCTCTCTACTCCTGTTAAACTAGATATTAGTATTCCGAGTAACAAGAACTTTGGCATATCGTCTACTCGTGTACTTTCTTCACAAGCACTTACATCGTACTGATTAAAATATAAGGATAATCTCTTTAAATCCTGTAAGGTTGCTCTCATCTTGTCATAGCTGTTGTAGACCTTTACCTTATGTATAAGTCTTTGTAGTAGTTTTGGTGTTGTGCAAAAGTCTTCTTTTGCCATTTTAGCCATCTCTGTATCTATATAATTATCTTCCCATTCTTGTAACTGTTGTTTTCTCATTTCAAGAACATTCTCTATATCAAGATACTTCTCGTTGCCCTCCAATATATCCATTAAACTTCTCTCAGAGTCACTTAACTCTGCATATGGGTACTTTCGAACAAAATATACTTCTCCGTCTTCTATATCTTGCACACTCTTATAGATACCCTTATCAAGTAAAGAATTAAATGTAGGCAATATCAATTCGTGCTTATTCTCATATAACCCATACAAAAAGGCTATTACATTAGCTCTATCTACACTTACTAATACTCTTTTACCTGCCTTTAACCCCTTTTGATTTAACATTCTCTTGTCTCGTTCAGTCATATGCAGGATTGTTTTCATTCCTCTTGGATTTGGCTCTTTTGTGATTACTACCAATATCCCTAATCCTATAGCCATTATCACTATAGCTATAGATGATACACCTCTACCACTTCTGTATATCTGCATATCTGTGTGTGATTTGTCATCCCAATAATGACTATCTATTTTCTTGTAACCACTATTTACAACCTTTGCTACTTCACTTGTTGTTGTTTCACTTTGGTATTGTTGTTCTTTTTCTTGTGCTTGTACGCTTATCAAACCACTGAATAAACATAGTTGAGTTATTACACACGCTACGCCAACATACCTACTTATTCGTTTACTTAACAACTCTATTCGTCACCTACTTCCACTTTTGATTATTTATTTGTTTCACTTCTTGTATGTGTCTACTTTACTGGTATCTTTACCTAGTTTCTCTCTCTCTACTTGATTTATACTTCATATGTTATCTTATATATGCCCCCTATGACACCTTGAATGTCCTAACACATTTACGCCATTTTCTCCTTTATATCGGCTATAGAGAACATATATCTATAGATAAACTTTTGTTTTTAAAGTAATCTTAAATAAACAACCTATTTAAAATAAATGTAGGCTTCTTTAACTTTATAACTAAGTGCTATTGTCATCAATAAACAAATTAATTATTAAATAAAAGTAAACACAAAACTCATATTAATTTTCTTTCCGTAATATATTCTAACCCTTAAGTATTATATGCCCCCCTCTTTTAATCTTTGAATGTCCTAGATTATATGTAATTTTTTTAATAGAAAAAGAAAAGAAAAGAAAAGAAAAGAAAAGAGAGGAAATTATATTCCTCCCTAATCTCTCACTTATAAACTTTAAACTTTTTGACTATTTTGTTATTCTGTTTTCATACTGCCCAAATAGTATGTAGTGTTCATAATATGACCTTATGTCATCCCCATATCCCTTTGCTAAATCAGGGTTGTTAGCCTTATATTTCTGAACATCAAAGTTAGCAGAAGTTTTTCTTCCTTCTTTAATTCCCCAGTTTACAAAATGGAAGTATAAAGAACCATACTCACCATAAGTATTTATATATGGTTTGTTTTCATACTCACCCTCAGTCCAAGGTTTAGCAACCAATATATCTGGATTGTTTTTCCTATAATAAGTAGCATCATAAACTGGACTACAAGACTCTCCCAAGTTGACACCTGAGTTCTTTGTATAGTTTCCGTCTTTGTCTAAAGTTCCTTTCCAATAGTCATATAGAGCTTCAATATCTCCATTTGCATAATAGTTCTTTGCTTTTGAATCATTTGTATGCTCTGCATAATACTTAGCACAGAATATTGTATCTTTATCTTTATCCATTTTATTAAATAAAGATGTATTTAAACCAATAATCTTATCAGTTGTGTTCTTAGGCACTTTAGCTGATAATCCATTAGGTTTTGCATATTTAACATAATAATTAAGTACAAACTTAATATCTTTTGCATACTTTCTTAACTCTGGATTATTATTTAAAAACGCATTGTAATTAAATTCAGCTGTACCTGAGTAGCCACCTAATAAACCAACTGTCTTGTAGTGTTCAAAGGCTTTTCTATTCTTTTCTGTTGTTGATAAAGAATTGAAGTTAGGATAGTATTTAGCTAATTCAGTTGAATATTGCTTAACATAGTATTTCGCATCAAACACATAAGAACCAATACTTCCTTCGCCTATTCCCCATAATACCCAGTGATTATACAAACTTACTGGGTTATCTCCAAATGAATAAAGTAAATCTCCTCTGTTCTGCTTATATAAATCATAGTTAAACATCCAACCCTCTATGCTATTAGGTATTTCACTTACTTCATTGTCCATATAATACTTGTTTGCACCTGTAGGATATTCTGTGTATTTATCTGCTACAGTATTTCTATACAATCGGATAGTTTTTACAGAGCTATTCTTTGCTACATCTGAACCTATACTTATAACTCTATTATCTAATTCTATAAAGTCTATCTTTGTGCAGTTCTCAAATACTCTGCTTCCTAGTGACAATGTATTATAATCTGTACCAGTTTCTGCCCTAAAGAACTCTATCTTTGAACAATTAGCAAATGCTCTATCGCCTACATTACTTACAGTAGCAGGAAGTATAACATACTTTATAGCTGTTCCATTAAACGCATCTGCCCCTATATCACCTAGTGTGTTAGAGAACTCAACTGTAGCTATGTTCTTTCCACCATTAGTAGAACTGAATGAGTTTGCTCCTATACCTGTAATACCATCTTTAATTATTACCTTCTTAACATTAAGCATTGTGTTTTTACCAACTATACTACCTACATCCCCAGTTTTACCTGTACCACTTAATGTAAGAGTTTTTGTGCTGTTGTCATACCTTGCTTTTATGGTTTCAGGCTTGTCTAAACCTACATTCCACACATAGGTATCTAAATACACTTTCGTTGGATTTGTTGGGTATTTATAATTATCAGCTACAGAATTATGATACAAATAAACTGTTTTTAAGTTTGTACCACTAAATACATTATCTGCTATTTCTGTTACTGTATAAGGTATTGTAATTGTTTCAAGGTTTTCACAGTCTTTAAACGCACCATTTTTTATTGCTGTACAATTATTACTTAAAGTTACTGTTTTTAATGATGTACAACCAGAGAACATACTTCTTGTCACAATACTGCTTCGTATATCTGCTCCTACCAATGAAGTACAATCTTCAAAAATATAATCGCCTATTGTAGTAACTGTTGATGGAACAGATACCCTAACCAAAGAAGTACACCCAACAAAGACACTATTTCCTAATTCTTCTAACCCATCTGGTAATGTGATGTATTGTAAATTCTCACACCACTGGAAAGCATCACTCAGAATAGTTTTTACGCTTGAAGGAATATTAATAGTAGTCACACCAGAGCCCTCAAAAGCTCCGTCACAAATAGTTGTTATTGTGTCAGGTAAAGTAACTTTTCCTATATTCGGACAACTAGCAAACATATATTCACCAACAGTAGTTACACCAGATTTTATGACTACTTCTTTAATATCAGCATTTCCCTCGCCCCAAGGAGCATCTAGGTTTTGCATAGCACCTTTGCCTGTAATAGTTAAAACCCCAGTAGTCTTATCTAGTTTTGCTATAACACTATCTGAGCCGTCTATTCCACAGTTCCACACTAACTCACTATCTAAGTAATGTTTACCTGTTTTCCAAGCATATTTATATCTATCAGCTACAGAATTTCGATACAAATAAACATCTTTTAACCCTGAATCTTTGAATATTTCTTCGCCCATTGTTGTTACACTCTTTAGAAGTGTAATTTCTTTTAAACTGTTACAATATTCAAAAGCATAATCTTCAATTCTTTCACAGTTTGGAATTGAAACTTTGTATAAATTCATACAGTTATAGAACATTAATTCGCCAATTTCTGTACCCTTTATTTCGACTTCTTTTAAACTGTTACATTCACTAAATACACTTGTTCCAACTTGCTTTAAAGTTGTAGGTAATGTAGCTCTTTCAACTATAGAATTTTCAAATACACTATCATCTAGTGTTGTAAGCCCTTCTGGCAATTCTATTGTAGCTACATTTATGTTTGCAAAACTACCTTGTCCTAAATGCTTTAAGTTTGTTGAGAATTTGATTGAATTTGCCATTGTATCAGCAAAACTATAATTTCCTACTTCTGTTACAGTATTTGCTATAACTACAGAACCTAATCCATCTCCACCTCTATAGGCACTATCACAACTTGCAAAAGCATAATTTCCTACATATGTAACGCCATTTTCAATTACAACAGAAGATATATAACTACTTAATTTACCCCAAGGTGTTAATCTTGCAGATTTATAATCAGCCATTCTTCCTGTACCTTTAACGGTAAGAACCCCTGTGTTATTATCTAATTCTGCTGTTACATTATCTCCTTGTTCTCCACAGTCCCAATGTGGATTGTCTAGGTAATGCTTTGTGACACTAGTTGGATAACCTGTATAATTATCTGCCACAGAGTTAAAGTACAAATAAACATCTGTTAAATCAGTATTTGAAAACGCTCCCTCTTGTATTTCGGTTACATTCTTTGGTATAGTAATCTTTTTTAAGCTAGGACAATCCCCAAATGCTTCGGCTTTGATTGTTGTACAATTTTCTGTGAGTTCTACTTCAGCTAAATCCTCACAACCTAAAAACATTTCCTTTCCTACAACAGTTCCATTAATAATTACTTTTTGTAATCCTGTACTCTTAAACACATCTACACCCATACCTGTTAGAGAAGATGGTAATTCTATTTCTTTTAAACTACTAATACCTTCAAAGGCACTTTCACCTAAAAATTCGAGTGTATTCGGTAACTTGACATTAGCTATATTATCACAGTTGTAGAAAAAGTATTTACCTATACTAGTTATTCCGTCTGATACCTCAACACTAGTAATTAAATCTCTATAACTTTCCCAAGGTACATTATTCCAACTATAATTTGTTGTCTTTCCTTTCCCTGTTAAAGTGAGCACACCTGTATTCATATCTAATTCAGCTACAACATTATTTCCTTGCTCTCCACAATTCCAATGTGGATTATCTAAGTAATGCTTAGTAGCATATCTTTCGTGGTCACTATCATAGAAATCCATTTTATCTGCTACAGAACCGAAATAAACATTTACATCTGTTATGCTACTACTCCAGATTAAGTCTGTACCTACATACTCTAAGGATTTTGGAAGTGAAATAGCCTTTAACTTATCACAACTAATAAACATTTCATCGTCTAAATAAATTAAAGTATCAGGCAAATCAACGGTTTCTAGCCTTGAACAGCTTTCAAATACACCATTATCCATTCTTACAACTCCATTTGGAATTGTTATTTCTGTAATAGATGTATCTGCAAACGCTCCCTCTCTTATTATCTTTAGGTTAGCAGGTAATGTTATGCTTTTAATTCGTGTTCCTGATAATGAATACTTTCCAATTTCTTCTATACTATCAGCTAGTTCTACACTTGTAACATTTTTTAATTCCCAAAAAGAATGATTACCTATGTAGGTTACTCCATCTTCCACAATAATTGAAGTTATCTTATTTCCACAAGTATAATACCAAGGTGACTCTGTATACTTATAATCAGCCATTCTTCCTGTACCAGAAATCTTTAGCTCTCCTGTAGTTTCATTAAATTCCGCGACTACATTATCTCCTTGCTCTCCACAGTTCCATTTTAAGTTATCTAAATAAACTTTTTCTGTGTTAGTGGGATAACTATACTTGTCGGCTACTGAATTATGATATACATAAACTTTTGCTAAATTGCTATCAAAAGCATTTGACTTTATTACAGATAGTTCCTTAGGTAGTGTAAGTTCTTTTAACTTAGGACAATCTGTAAATGCAGACCTACTTATTTCCTCACAAGCTATAGATATTGTCACTTTTTCTAGGTTTTTACAGCCAGTAAACATACCATATCCAATACTACTGCTATTAATTGTAACTTCTCTTAGACTAGAATTACTGAATACATTATCTTCTATATATGCTGAAGCTGGTATAGTAATCTTATCCAATCCTTTACAACCTTCAAAGGCACCATTACAGATTTCACTTAAATTATCAGGTAACTCTGTGCTTAAAATAGTTGATGTAGCAAATGCTCTTGCACCTATACTTTCTAATGTACTAGGTAAACTAACTAGCTTTAGATTTATTTCTGTACTAGCAAACGCATTTTCGCCTATAGAAATAACTCCCTCACCTACAATTACACTCTTAATTTGCTTGTTATACTTAGCCCAAGGAGCTTCACTTTCATCGTCATACCCGTACATATCGCCTTCGCCACTTATTCTTAATACCTGCGTATCTAGGTTTAAAGTTGCTGTTAAGTTATCGCCACATTCCCAAGTAAACTCTCTTTTGTTTGTTTGGCTGTCTAAATAGACCTTAGTAGTTCCGTTAGGATAGTATGTATACTTATCAGCAGTAGAGTTTTTGTACAACCTTACACGCAAATATTCATCTTCATTTACATCAAAGGCGTAAGGTTCTATATTAGCTGTTTTAGTATAAATAGTAATTTCGCTTATATTAGGAGAACAACCAAATGCTCCATTTCCAATATATTCTACAGTTTCAGGTATACTAATAGCAACTAGTTCATTGTCTGTAAAAGCTTCTGTCTTTATAGTTTTTAGCCCTACAGGTAGCTCTAAATAGTGGTAGCCTGGGTGACCAGTCCATTGCTTATTTTTAAATAAACTATAACAAGCTTCGAAAGAGGATTGTCCTATAGTTTCTATGGTATTTCCCCAATCAATATTTACTAGATTAGTTGCATAATCAAAAGCGTAATCTCCAATAGACTTTACACCGTCTTTAACAACAATTTCCTTAATTTCTGAAATATAATCTTTCCAAGCAACTTTATCTGGATTTGTAAAGTCTTCCATTTCTCCTGTGCCTGAAATAGTCATAACACCTGTTTGTCTATTAAGAGTTGCTTTAACAGACTCTTTATCGTCTTTACCACAATAAAATACTAAACTCTGTGTACTGTCATTTACTTCACTATCAGGGTCTAAATAAATAAGGGTTACGGGTTTAAAACTCGCTTTCTGGAATAGTTCTAAGTTATCTGCACCTGTACCTTTATAAACATATACTGTAGTTAAGTTGGGTAGATTACCTAATGCGTTTGTTGTAACCTCTTGTATCTCTTTGCCGAACACAAGACTCTTTATACCTCCACCAACAGGACAGCCTAAAGCATTAGTGGCAGTTAATTTTTGTAAATATTTTGGAAGCCTTAACTCATTAAGTCCCATAGTATTATAAAAAGCGTACATACCTATTTCTGTAATATTATCAGATAACTTAATTGTCTTTAACCTAGTACACCCTGAAAAAGCGTAATCTTTAACACAAGTAACGGAATCAGCTATTGTTACAGTTTCTAACTTAGTCATATTACTAAACGCACTTGCACCTATGCTTTTAACACCGTTCTCAACTCGAACACTCTTGATAGAATCAGGGAATATCCTCCAAAATGTATCGTTATCTACTACTGAAACCATATCGCCTGTACCACTTATAACCAATTCGCCTGTGTCAGGATTGAGTTTTGCAATTACATCACTCTCGTGACCCTCTGCACCACATTCCCAAGTTAATTCAAACAATGTAAAGTTTGAGTTTGTAGGGAATACCCCTTTTTTATATTGCTGGTATGCGTGTGAAGTTGCATATCCATAAATATCAAGAGAATTACAACCCTCAAATACTGTATTGTCTAGGGTGCTGGCATTATGTCTTGATGTATTAATTGTTGTCTGATAGAATACTACTTTATTCAATGATGTACAATTTTCAAATACACCAGTCCCAAACATATCCATTTGTCTAGGAAATGCAATACTGGATAAACTAGTACAACCTCTAAAAGCATAGTCTTCTATTTTTTTCAGACTACACTCAAATCCTGTTTTGTCATTTGATGTTCCTTCAAAAAACTCGTCTGTTGTATCATATAAACTCACATCACTTAGGTTTATACAACCGTCAAATGCGTTCTTCTCTATCTTAGTTACATCGCCAATCGACAACTTAGTTAGGTTTTTCGCCCCTACAAATGAGTTAGAACCTATATTATCCAAGCTGACAACCTTTACTTCCTTAATCTCGTCTAAGTAATCATACCAAGGTGTTTCTGTTACATCTGTGTATGAGTTCATTTTATAGTTTGAATTATTTTCTGTTTCAGGATGCTGTAAAGTTAGTATACCTGTTTTTCTGTCTAATGTTGCTAATACAGATTTAGGGTCTTTTGCTGTTCCACATTCCCAAGACATACTCTCATCTAAGTATTTAATAACTGCATCGCTAGGATATAGCTTTGGATTGTCAGCTACAGTTCCTTTATATAAATATATTTTCGGAGTTTTTGCTATAGCGTAAAAAGCTGTTACATCTATTTCCTCTATTCCTTTATTGAAATAAACCTCTTTTAAGCCATCTGCTCCCATAAAGGCTCCCATTTCCACAGACTTTAAATTGCTAGGTAAATGTATTGTTGTTAGTTGATGTGTACCAAAAAACGCATTTGCTTCTATTTTCTCTAAGTTTTCTGGAAATTCAATAGTTGTAATTGCTGTGTTAGCAAAACTAGCTTCACCTATACTTGTTATTGTATTTGGTAATTTAATTTCTGTAATACCAGTTTCTTTAAAATTATCTGCACCTATTCTTGTGATACCATCTGAAATTACTACATTCTTTATTAAGTTACCTAATCCACCCCACAGCTTATTTTTACTACTAATGTCACTAATAGCCCCTTTACCTACAATAGCTAGTGTACCTGTTTCTAAATCAAATTTAGCTTTTACTTCACTTTCGTGTCCTTCTGTACCACAATCCCATTCAAAAGAATCTAAGAAATGGAATTTAGAACCCTTTGGATAATAATAACCCTCGTAGTCACCTTCCTCTAAATCTGCTTTGTAGTTTGTATAATAGCTTGCAGTTGAGTATCCATAAATATCTAAAGGATTACAGTTTGTAAACACATCTATACCTATCCTACCACCTTTTTCTGTTTCAAAGGTAATTTTATTTAATGCAGTACAATCTTTAAATGCTTTATCTTCTAATGTTCTTGCACCTTTTAATGTAACTTCTGTTAAACTAGAACAGCCTGAGAATGTTTCTTCTGCTACACTAATTATTTGACTAGGTAATGTTACTTCTCTTAGGTTTGTACAATTCTTAAATGCACTATTCCCTACTGTAGTTACTGTTTCAGCTAAATTTATAGATGATAATGCACTTCCTATAAACGCATTTGTTCCTATAGATGTTACACCGTCTTCTACACTTACAACATTAATCTCGGATAAGTAGTCATACCAAGGGGTATCTACTATACTTGCAAAGTCTCTCATTTGTCCGTTTCCTGTGATTACTAGAGTGCCATTAGCCTGTAAAGTTGCAATTACTGAAGTTTCGTTACCCTCTACACCACAATTCCAGTTTAATGTATCCATATACACCTTTGTATATTTAGTTGAAGGTGTTTTTACATAAGTATCTGCATAAGAATTATGATATACTTTAATCTTTAGTACATCTTTATTTCCTTCAACACCAAATAAACTATCTACTTCTGTATCTACTGAAACTAAATTTTTACCTAAAGTCACCTGTACTGAGTTACCTCGATAAATAGGTAAATAACTAAGCATATTCTTAGCATTTGTTATTTTCTGATTTATACCATTAAACTCTACTTCTACAAGTTTTGATTTAAGTAAGTTATCGTTAGCTGTTGTATTTAACAAATCTGTACCATCTACATTTTCTGCTCCTATAACAGCCTTAGTCAATTCTTCACAGCCTTTAAATGCAGAGTTCCCTAAAGTCTTTACAGATGTAGGTATTGTAATTGATGTAATACCTGTGTTTTCAAAAGCACTTGCTCCTATGCTCTGTACAGAATTTGGAATATTAATTGTAGCTAAATTAGAACAGCCTTTAAAAGCATTAGCACCTAAAACAGTTAAATTTGCAGATAAACTTAATTTTTCTAATCGAGAACAACCTGCAAATGCACTATTACCAATCTCTGTAATAGAATCTGGCATATTGAGTGTTTCAATAAATACACAATTCTCAAATGCTGAATTTCCTACCTTACCTAGTGTATTTGGAAGTTCTAAATTAAAGAGTTCTTTACAATCCTTAAAACTTGCTGTGCCTATAGAAGTTAATCCATATGGTAACTCTACAGTACCTAAATTTGCACAACCATTAAATGTATTGCTACCTACATTTGTTACTCCCTCATTAATTGTTACCTTTCGGATAAGATTTAGTGAGTCAAACCAAGGTGTCTCCTTTACAGTAGTGTAATCACGCATAGCACCGTTACCTGTAATATTAAGTTCGCCAGTTTCTCTATTTAAAGTAGCAATTACAGAACTTTCATTACCTTCTGCACCACATTCCCAACTATCTTCATCTAAATAAATCTTATTTGCTTTTGGGAACCTTACATAACTATCGGCAACAGAACCTCTGTACAAATAAACTTTACCTGTCTTAACTGTATCAAAAGCATTGTCGGAAATACTTAATGTATTGATAACTGCATTTTCTTGACTGTCCTTCGCAGGTGTTAAAAATGTAAGTGTATCAAATGTAATTCCACTGAAGGCTTTATCTCCGATTACTGATACTGAACTAGGTATTGTTACACCTGTTAGAGAAGTTGCTGTAAACGCTCTTTCTCCAATCACCTTTAGAGTATTAGGTAAAGTTACTGTAGTTAAATTTACACAATCTTCAAATGTCCTAGAGCCTATTTCTGTAACTCCCTCTGGAATTGTAATTGTTTTTAATTCTGTATTCTGGAACACCCTTGTACCTAATTTTGTTAATGTACTAGGTAAATCTACATTTTCTACACCTGAATCCATAAAGGCTTTATCATTTAATTCAGATAATCCATTAGGAAGACTTACATTCTTTAAGTTTATTGTTCCTCCAAAAGCCATTTCGCCAATACTTGTTAGGCTATTAGGTAATTCTACAGAACTTAGACTTTCAGTATCGTAGAAAGCTCTATTACCTAATCTTGTCACACCTTCATTTACTATGGCTTTTTTAATTTGACTTGAATATGCTTTCCAAGGACAGCTATTAGTTGTGAAATCTGCCATAGCTCCACTACCACTAATTACTAATGTCCCTGTTTCTGAGTCAAAACTAGCTGTCACATCTGTTTCGTGTCCTTTTGTTCCTACATTCCATACATTACCCTTTTCATCTAAGTAGACTTTTGTTATATTTTCAGGGTATTCGCCGTATGTATCTGCTACAGAATTATGATACAAATAAACTGTTTCTAGTGGGGTACCATTCTGAAACATTAATGTACCCATATATATTACACCCTTAGGAATTGTTACACTCTTTAAACTTGTACAACCACCAAAGGCATTGTCTCCAATTCTCTGTACATTCTGTGGTAAAATAACCTTTGGTAATAATGTACAACTATAAAATGCACTTGACCCTATTGTTACTAGATTTGGAGCTAAGTTTACTTCTGTTAAACCTGTACACATAGCAAATGCGTTTGTCCCTAATTCAGTTAAATTTATAGCTGAACTCATATCTACACTAGCTAACTTAAAATCCTGTAAAAAAGCATTATCTCCTACTTTTGTAATTGATTCTGGTATGTTAATATCAGTTAAGTTTGAACAGCCACTAAATGCAAATGAACCAATATTTGTAACTGTATCAGCTATTCTAACTAATTTAATTTGGGCTCTTGAACCATACCAAGGAACTGAAGCTCTACTTGTGTAGTCTTTCATACTTCCTGTGCCTTTGATTGTTAAAACGCCTGTTGTTGTATTTAATTCAGCTGTCACATTGTCATCAGATGTTGCTCCACACTTCCAAGACTTTACATCTCCTGTATATTGCTTTGTTGCTGGTGTATAGTCATACTCATCGGCTGTACTATTTCTTACTAAATAAACTAAACTAAATTCCTTATCATTTTCAAAAATACCTTTTCCCATAGTACTTAGAGAAGATGGTAAAGTTACTTCTTTTAAATTTGCACAGTTTGAAAATGCTCCTGCTCCGATACTTACTACACCCTCTGGGACTTCTAGTGTTGTCATTAAATTTCCTTCAAATGCGTTTGCTCCTATTTTTAACAAACTTGTAGGAAGTGTTATAGCTTGTAACTTAGTTCCCTTAAATGCACTATCTCCAATCTCTTTAACTTTTACTAATGAAATTGAAGTTAATCCTGTCCCTTCAAATGCTCCTGTGTCGATAGTTGTAATTGTATTAGGTAGGCTAATTCCTGTTAAATTAGTACATCCATTAAACATATTTTTAGATAACTGTGCTACACCGTCTGGAATATTTACTGTGCTTAATGAAGTACAATCTTGAAATGCACCTGTCCCAAACTTCTGTACAGTATCTGGAATTGTAACACTTGTTAAGTTGATTGCATTATGGAAAGCTAAATTTCCTACAGAAGTAATTCCATCTGAAATAACTACACTCTTTATTTCGTCTGATAAACTGTCCCAAGGAGCTGAATTTTCAGAGTAATCATACATAGCTCCTGTTCCTGTAAGTGTAAGCACACCTGTACTTCTATCTAAAGAGGCTGTAATGTCGTCACCACAAATCCAAGCACTATACTCTTTCTTAATTGTCGGTGGGTATTCATATTTATCTGCTACAGAACCACTTGTAACCCTTACAGTCTTTAAATTCTTGCAGTTTTCAAATATATCGTCTCCCATTTCTGTTACACTTGCTGGAATTGTAATTTCCTCTAACTTACTGTCTCGGAAAGCATAATCTCCAATAGAAGTCACTCCATCAGGGATTGTAATTGTTTTAGCATTTAAACCTCTAAAGAAATTAGCTTTTATCTCCTTTAGTGTGCTAGGTAGATTTACTTTTATTGGTTGTGTTGTCTGGAAATAACCACCTTTATCTAATACTTCCCAACCTTCGCCAATGTTTAGTTCTTCAAGCGAAGGTAGAGTTTCAAGTCCACTACCTATTGTATTATTGTACTTCATATAGTTCCAGTTATCTTTATAAAACCAACCATTTCGCTTAAAGGTGTCTGTACCCCAACTACTCCAACGCTGTACCCCTGCCGGTATTGTGAGCGATTTTAATGCAGTACACCCTAATACTGAATTTACAAAAAGGCTACCATCCTCTGGTACTGTAATCTTTTCTAGTGCTGTACAGTTTTGAAATGCACTACTATCGAACTTAACAGAACTAGGTAACTCAACTTCTTTAAGGCTTTTACTGTTTGCAAAAGTCTCACTAGATAATGCTACAATACCGTCATTCACAACTACCTTTTCTATTTTATTCAAAATAAGTGATTGATACGCATATTCGTTATAAGTAGCATAAAGAGAACCTTTAACAGCACATTGCCCTGGTACAGTAGCTGTAAATGTAACTGTTTTGGTTGCTGAATCATAATGTCCTATTGTTTCTTTTGTACAGATAGAATTATCATAACTACCAGCATCAAAGTCTGCGTCCTCACCTATAAAATAAACCTTAGCAGGTGTTCCTGTATAGCTTGTGTTCTGTTTTGCTCCTGATTGATGTGTTGTGTGTATATACTTTAAATTAGGACAATCTGCAAAGGCGTCTGAGGCTACTTCATTTACTTCATCTAATAGATAAATCTGTCTAAGTCCAGTATTTGCAAAAGCCCTCTCACCTATACTTGCTGGCTGTCTGTAATCTGATGTTGTGTAATCAGGATTTCCATAATAAAAAACATTTAACCCTAGTACATTTGTTAAATTAGGACAGTTTTCACACATAGATTTTGGGATTGCAGGTACTTTATTCTGTGCTTTATCTTCCCTAAGGCTAGTAAACCAAACAGCTCTTAATTTTGCACAGTCTTTAAACACGCCCTCGCCATATGTACCTTGAAAGTTTTGTAAATCAAACCTAGTTATCCCTGTGTTAGAAAAAGCATAACTACCAATACTCTCTACATTACGAGAATTAAGACTAACATCATTTAAACCTGTACAGTTCTGGAAAGCACTATCCCCAACCACAGTTACTGTTGACGGAATGGTTACATTTGTTAGGTTAGTATTCCCTTTAAACGCACCCTCACCGATTGCTGTTACGGTTGTTCCTTGTACTGTACTTGGAATATTAGCTTGTGTAATTCCTTCATCTGCCTTTACTACAGTACCTGTACTATCTATATATATATTACCACCTGTACAAGCATATGTTACAAGTGTATTAGGAGCTATTGCTTGTAAATCTATTGCTCCAGCTGTCGCTACTACATCATCTACTGTCTTTTCTCCTTTTTCAGTTGGTGTAGTTGTAGCTGTATTTGTTTCTGTCCCTACTTCTGTTCCTGTTTCTGTAGTACCCTCAGTCTCAGTTTCTGTTTTTGTTTCAGCTTCTGATTTTTCTTTTTCTTCTTCATTTTCTCCACTTACTGTGGTTTCAATAGAGGTGCTCTCGGTTGTCCCTTCTTCTTCTTCTTCTTCTACTCCTTTATCTACTTCCTCAGTCTCATTTTCTTTGTTCTGCTCTGCTGTTTTCTCAGAAGTTGTTACTTCAGCAGTCTCTGATACTTCTACTTCTTCATCTTCTTTTTCTAAATCTTCTGTTGTGTTTTCAGTAGTTTCCATTGAAGTTTCTTCTGTTTCTGTTTCTACTTCTAATTCAGTTGAAGTTTCTTCTTCTGCTTCAGCTTCAGTTTCAATTTCTTCTTCTTCCACTACTTCATCTGTGTTGTTATCACTATTAGCTATCTCGTCTTGCTCTCCTACAGAGTCTGCATTGGATGACTCTACAGCACTATTATTCTGAGTATCTGCCTGTACTACCGTTACATTAGGCGTAACAGCCATTGATGCAGCTAATAAACAAACAAAATGCTTTTTCATATTTTCTATTTCCTCCCTTTAATATTACTATTACTATTACTTACTACCAAATCTAAATCTTCTTTAATTTTATTTTAGCTATATTATATTACATTAAATTTCCTTTCCTTACAGTATATTTTAGTGTTACATTGTGGCATCTCGTCTCTTAACTAACAACTCACTAGTTCTTTTCGTAAATATAAATATAAATAAGCTAATTTGAGCTATTAGACAGTTGTTTACAGACATACCACAACTCCTTAACATATTTCTTCTACCTAGTATATACTTTATATGCCCCCCTTGTGTTTATGTTACATAAATTAAACTTATTTAGATTGCTATTTTTCGATATTTACTAGGGTTTTAAGCGTATTAAACTACTATTTGATTTTGAATATTTTAGCTAAATAACTACCTTTGTTGCTTGATTGATTGCATTTACTTCTTATCTTATAGGACTAGGTACGATATTTAATTTAATCATAATAGGCTAGTTATCTATATATCTATATCAATTTTTATGACTAATAAAAAATTAAACAATAAAAATAACCCTACATACCTAATTCCAATCTAAGTAAAATTGTCAACTATCTTACTTACTTACTTGCTTACTTACTAAATTAATTTAGTTGTATGTAGGGTATTTATTTACTTATTTACTTACTTGCTTGCTTGTTTCTATTGTTTATTGGCTATGCTATAAACCTATAGCTTTAGTATACATAAGGTAATTTTCTTAGCCAGTTAGTATAACTAGACAACACATCTCCATAAGCTACAGAGCCTGTACTATATTCTTTATATTCTTCAGGTACGGTATAACCATCACTAGCTTTCAATTTAATACTGTATCTTTCATCTGTATAATAGTTCATATAAAAGTAACTAAATTCAGATGCTACAGCTAATGAAATGGGATATAGTTCTTCTGTAACACAATCTTGTAGCCTTAGTTGTATAGTTAAGTTACCTCTTGTTGATTTTAGTAGATTATTCAGTTCCTTGCTGTCTACATAAAATCCTTTACCTGCTCGACTAAATTCTTTAGAGATTTGTGTTAGAACCCTTATACTTGTAGGACTATGCAAATAAACTGTATATGTATATGTTTCAGCTGTGTCGTATTCAGATGCCTTTTCACTTATGCTGTTTAAAATAAACAGAGGCTTTGTTTTGTAGATTTTTGCACGCTTTCTGTTCTTTTTCCATTTTAAAATTTCTTTTTCCTTATCTCTTTCTTCCTGTAACCTAAGTACCTCTAACTTCTTCTTTTCTAACAAATATTGCTGTTTTTTCTTTTCTCCTTCTTTCTGTAATGCTTGCTTTTCCTTTAACTTCTTCTTTTCTTCCTTAGTTAAAGGTATTCCTTTTGATATTGTTATTGCACTTCTCTTAATTTCATCTACTGAATAAACTGTATGCTTTAATCTAACTTTTCCTTCTTTCGTCATTTCTTGAACTACCTTTCTTGTTCTGTCTAACTGTAGCCCATAAACTGTATTTCCCATACTTTGTAATTGTCGTAAAGTGTATAAGCTACAACAGCATTTTCCTCCTGTTTGCATATCGTATATTACATATAAATCATTTGATTTTTTCTCAATAACACTAAATTGCATTTAATCATCTCCTTTATTTATTTTTTAGCTATTTTAGCAAGCTGATAAACCATAAATACATATTATCTGAAGTATTTAATTTTTCTCTACTCTCCAGTTTCATTATTATTCTATGGAATGTCCTACTTGATTTTTTTACTAGATAGACTTAATTTGTTACTTTCTATTTATTTATAAATAAATAATAAATTAAATCCTTAAATAAAAAAGGAGAGTAAAAACTCTCCCTTAAAAACTATATTGGAACAACCATATTAGCTTTGAACAATACACTAATGATTAATAATCATATTAATACTTTATACCTAGTTATGTGCCTATTTGTATTATAAGATTTATACAAGCAAGAAAACTGTCTATAAACTCACTTGCATATATTCTCTATTCCCCATTAATTCACTAGACTAAAGACCTAGTGGATTTCTGCTTATTCTATTTTAAAGTTAATACGATTGCTTCGATTGTCCTTACAAAAGCTATAGCTTTTTTATGTTATCTTGGTTGGTTGCTTGATTAATTAATTAAGTTACTTTCCTATTTTTATTGCTTCATCTTACTTCTTACTTCTTCCAAAATATTCCTTGCATTTCGCTTTTGCTCATCTTTACCTAATTCTAAGTCTTTAGCTACACTGCTGTTCTCTACAGATATTCGACTGCCTTCTGCTTTTTCACGCACTTTCTTCGCACCGTCTCTAACTTTTTCCAACATACGGTCTGTCTCATTTGTTGTGGCTAAATCATCAAGACTCTTGCTTAATTCAATCATCTGTGCATCAGACTCTAACTGGTAAACTGTACGCTTCTTTTCCTCTTTTAGCTGTCTTAAAGAAAGTTCTGCAGCTTCTTTAATTTGTGTCTGTGATGCTACCATTTCGTCCAACTGCTTTATTACTTCTGTTGCTGTTTCAATTTGTGTGTCTACTGTACTTCTTTTATCAGCATATTCCATAGCCTTTTCTTCATCGTTATCAGCTAAACATTCTTCTATATTCTGCGTATATTTCATTTGCTTCTTCTTTAACTGAATTAGCTCCTGTTTCTTTAACTCTCTTTTCCCTGTTACTTCGCTTAATGATGCAACAGCTTTATTATATAAGACTTCTTTCTCTTGGATTGCTGCATTAAAGTAATCTTTTGCACCCTCTGGTGTAGTTGCATCTTTACCCATTATTTCCTCTGTTCGCCCTTTAAACTTTGCAGTCAACTGCTCCACAAAAGGCTTGTTAAAAATATTTACAACTAAAAAAATAATAAGAATAGGTACTCCTATACCTAATAATAAAGAACCTAACATAGTTTTATTCACCTTGTCCTTTTCTTTTTTCTTTTCCTTTTCCTGTTTCTTTCTCTTGTTTGTGTTTGTTTTTATTGTGTTAATATTAATTTACTCTACTTCCATTTAACTTAAATTACCAAATCTTTCCTTTAACTCTGAAATAGAGCCATCTGTTGTACCATTACCTACGGCATTGAATTTCCATACACCATTGTGCTTATAGATTTCTCCGACAATTAATGCTGTCTTTCCGTTATATGCACCATTACTTAAATTATATCTACAGAACTCCTTACCTGTAAGATTATCTACTACACGAACAAATGCGTTTTCAATCATACCAAAATCTTGCTTTCTTGCCCTTGCTGAGTAAATATTTACTACTAACATTAACTTTGTGACTTCTTCTGGTAAACGAGCTAAATCAATATAAATCTGTTCGTCATCTCCATCTCCATCTCCTGTAAGATTGTCGCCCTTGTGCTGGATTGCTCCATCGTAGCCCTTTAAATGACCAAAATAAATTACAGGTTCTCTATTCATTAAACCTCTTTCGTTACCTACTAATACGGAAGCATCACAGTCAATGTTTTCGTGAGAGGAAAATAAACCAACTCCTGTTCTTTTTACAGGGTCCCACCCTAAACCTACCATTAATTCTGTTAGTCCTGTTCCGTTCTCCTTTACGAGATTAATCTTCTGTCCCTTTGTTAAATTTATTGACATATTCTTTGTACCTTTCCTTTCTTTGTTCCTTTTAATAATTATACTCTAATTTTTCTCTAGTTCTTTTTATACTTTTTTCTACTTCAGCGAGTATGCTTTTGAGGGTTGCAAGCAACCCTCTACTTACAAGTTCTCCTTATATACTCTCCACAGGCTTAAATTCCCAATTAATTACCTAATCAGTATATAATATAATATAATATACCTATATCTGTTCAGTATTAACTTAAAGCTGTTGTTTTTTATTGTTGAGCAACTAACCCAAACTGCTTCATAAATTCGGCTAAACCACCCTTGAAACCTGCACCTACGGCATTAAACTTCCATTCACCGTTGTGCTTATAAAGTTCTCCTGCATTTACGCCAGTTTCTGTTGAGAAGTCTTCTGATAAATCAAACCTAAATACTTCTTCATTTGTTTCTTCATTTACAGCTCTAATATACGCATTTTCAACCATACCAAAGTTCTGTAATCTCTTTTCTGCTTCATAGATTGTAACTACAAATGTAATTCTATCAATATTAGAAGGCATTTTTGTAAGGTCGACCTTGATTACCTCGTCATCGCCTTCACCTTCACCAGTTAGATTATCACCCATATGAATAATTGCACCACTTGGATGTTTTAAGTTACCATAAAAGACAAAATCGGTGTCATTATTACATTTTCCTTGATAGGTAGCAAAAGCAGAACCATCTAAATCAAATGCACTATTACTGTCATACTTATTAACATCCCAACCTAAACAAAATCTAATCTTCTTTAAATTAGGTACTAACTTTGTTAAGTTAATCTTGTTGCCTTTTACTAAATTAATTGCCATATTCTTCTATTCCCTCTCTTTTTCTTTCTTTTTTTAGTTTTTATTGTGTTGTAGTTCTTTTTTTCTATTCTTTTATAAAAGACTAATTAGCTGATAAACCAAACTGTTTCATAAATTCAGCTAAGCCACCTCTAAAGCCTGAACCAACTGCATTAAACTTCCATTCGCCGTTGTGCTTATAAAGTTCTCCTGCATTTACTCCTGTTTCTGTTGAAAAATCTTCGGATAAGTCAAATCTAAACACTTCTTCATTTGTTTCTTCATTTACAGCTCTAATATATGCGTGTTCAACCATACCAAAGTTCTGTAATCTCTTTTCTGCTTCAAAAATTGTTACTACAAATGTAATTTTATCAATACTTTCTGGTAATTTGTTTAAATTTACTGTGATTGATTCATCGTCTCCATCGCCTTCACCTGTTCTATTATCTCCTGCATATTCAACTGCACCACTTGGATGTGTTGTATTACCATAAAAAATAAAATCTTTTTCTTCGCTCTTTCCGTTTGAAGATAAGAAGGCAGAACCATCTAAATCAAATTCGCTATTACTATCATACTTGTTAATATCCCAACCTAAACAAAATCTAATTTTTTTTAAACTAGGTACTAACTTTGTTAGATTAATCTTATTTCCTTTTTCTAGGTTAATTGACATACTTTCTTCTATTACCTCTCTTTTTCGTCTGTTTGTTTGTCTGTTTGTTTGTCTTTTCTTGCTTTCTTTTTTTACTTTTTTGACATTACTGCTTTTCTTAGCATATCTACAGGTATCATTGTAAAACTTAAAAGTATTACTATTAACCAACCTGATAAACCAAATGGAACGCAACTAAACATTTCGCCTAACCACTTAAACGGTGCTAATGGTATCAATCCTGCATTTACAATGATTGCTTGCACTATTACTATAATGAGTAATACTTTCATAAAGTCTGGATTTTCTTTTAATCCTCTAAATATAGCAAACTTATCATCTCTAACATTAAAACCATTAAATAAAGCACTCCATATAAACAATACGAAGTAGGCTGTTAGCTTCTGCTCATTTGAAGTAAATAATTTATCAAAAAGTGGTAGCTTTAAAAATACAAAACTTAATACTGTAAGCCATACACCCATTGTTACTATCTGTCCCAACATAGCTTTACTTACAATACTTTCGTCTCGTCTTCTTGGGGTTTCTTTCATATAGCTTTCTAATGCTGGCTCATTCCCTAACATCATTGCTCCTAAACCATCCATTACTAGGTTTACAAACAACAAATGCGTTACTTTAAGTGGTTCATCTACTCCAAAGAATGGTGCTATCGCACTTACTACAACGGCTGCTACATTAATTACTAACTGGAACTTACAGAATTTTAATATATTGTGATATATTGTCCTTCCATACCAAATTGCATCCTTTATAGACTTGAAGTTATCGTCTAATACTACTATCTTTCCTGCTTCTTTGGCTGCTTCTGTTCCACTTCCCATTGCAAAACCTACATCTGCTCTTTTTAAAGCTGGTGCATCATTTACACCATCTCCTGTCATACCTACTACTAAATTCATTTCTTGGCATATTCTTACCATTCTTGATTTATCTGTCGGTAAGGCTCTTGCAATTACCCTAATATTTGGTAGTACAGCCTTTATATCATCATCACTCATTGTCTTTAAGTTTTGTGATGTGAGAGCTAAATCTCCTTCGCTGGCTAATAAACCTGCATCCTTAGCTATTGCTACAGCTGTTTCAAGTCTATCGCCTGTTATCATTACAACCTGTATTCCAGCTTCCTGTACTTCCTTAATTGCTTCCCTTGCTTCGGGTCTTACATCATCTCTGATTGCAACAAAACCTATTAATACAACATCATCATTGATTGTATTCTCTGTCATTGGACTATTAGAATATCCTATTGCTATTACTCTCATAGCCTTAGATGCAAGTTCATTTATCTTTGCATTTATACTTTCAAGGTTTATTTCTACCTCATTATTTATACTATGAATGCCCCTCTTAGCTTTTTCTAATAAACGCTCTGGTGCACCCTTATAAAATGTTTTTCCTAGTCCCTCTAGGTATACTTGACTAAATTTATTTGCTGAATTAAATCCTTGACTTTCTGTAACTGCATATTTTTCATTTGCATTTAATTCGTTAAATTTAGCTTCTCCTATATACTTTAATAAGGCTTGGTCTGTAGCATTTCCTCCAATTACTTTCCCTTCAGTGAACATCGAAGCTGTATTCTTTGAAATTCCAATACCTAATAATTCCTTTACTTCTTCACTTTCACTTTCACTTGGATTTTCTCCTGTTGCTGTAAAGAAATCTACTACTTCTAACTGTCCTTTTGTAATTGTCCCTGTCTTATCACTAAATAAAATATTTAATGACCCTGCTGTCTCAATACCTTCTGCCTTTCTAACCAATACATTGTGGTCTAGCATTTTACTTGTATTCTGCATTAATACTAACGAAATCATTAGAGGTAATCCTTCGGGTACTGCACATACAATAATTACTACTGCTAAAGATACTGCCTTTACTATACTCTCTAATACAGTTGGAAATCCTTGCTGTAAATATGCTGATAAACTTCCTGCACTAATTACATATGAAATTAAGTACAATACTGAAATTACACCTGCTCCTATGTAACCAAAGGTAGAGATTTGCTTTGCTAACTTTGCTAACTTTACCTTTAATGGTGAGTCGGGTTCGTCTTCTTGCATTTCCTCAGCCATCTTACCCATCATTGTTTTTAAGCCGACTTTTCTAACATCTAAAACCCCTGTACCGTCAAAAACAACAGCACCTCTGAAAAGGGAATATTTATCTACAAATGTATCACCAGTAATGTCATCTGCCATCTTAGTAGAAATATCAGTAGCAAATTTTTTACATTCCTCAGCTTCACCATTCAAAGCTGAATTATCAACTCTTAAATCACCTTCAACTAATATACCATCAGCAGGGATTTTATCTCCTGATTGTAGTAAGACTTTATCTCCTACTACTACATCGTCTACATCAATTACTTTTACTTCATTGTCCCTATAAACTTTACAGGTGTCCTTTTTGGTACTGTTTTTCAGTTCTCTGTACTTTGTGTCACTTGCTACGCCTGTCTTTGCTGATACTGTAGCTACTATTAATACTGCTACTATCGTACCTAACGGTTCATAAATTTCAGCATACCCAAAGAAAAACATTATTAACATTAGAACTGCTATTCCCAATAATACCTTTATCATTGGGTCACTAAATGTTTCTTTGAACTCGTCCCAAAAGGTTGTCGGCTCAGAATCTGGAATTGCATTTGTCCCGTACTGTTCCCTAGAAGTTTTTACTTCTTCTTCTGTTAAACCCTTCATTTCTTTTTTCTCTTTTCTCCTTTCTAGCTAATGAACTAACTAACCAAATACCTACATACACACTTACTTGTTTAATTATTTTTTTCTTAATTATTTGGTTAGTTTGCTTCTTGTCCATTTAATTCTTTTGCTATAGAATATACAGGCAGATACATATATGCTTTAATAAACATTGTCCAAACAAACAATATTCACATCATTGTATTTTTTCTGCTTTTTTCGATAGCTACCCCTTAAGTAATAAATGTCCCCCTTTTGTGTTATCTTTAGTTTAGTATAGTTACTACTACTACTTCTTCTTATCTTAAACTTTAGTCTACACATAAGGAGGATATTTTATCTCTATTTCTCTATCTATTTCTGTTTTTCTCTATATTCTTATCTGTTTTTTTATCTTTTTTATATTTTAGTTACCACTAAATTTTGCCTTTTCTCTGGTGGTAGGGTTGCTAGAACTTCTCTGAAACTGGCTTTTCTTTCTTCGGATAACCTTCCTTGATTATACTCTTTCTTATTTCTGTTAAACCAATCGCCAATGTTGTTGTCCTTGTACTTTTCTATCTTTCGTGGGTATCTCTCAAATTCCCTTATAAACTCTTTGGCTATTTCACACTTATTGTCCCACTTGAGCGTATTAACATCTCTAATTACTTTCCCCTTGTATAAATCTACCTTGATATAATTTGCTTTTACTAATAATTGCTTAAACTTTAATTTATGTGTTTCATCTGGCATTGTGTCTGTGTTATATCGATACAGTTGATTTGATACCCAAGAATCAAAACTAGGGTCATTAAGTGTATTTGCAATAGGGAAGCATTTATACTTAGTTACATACCTATCTAATATTTCATAATTTTCTTCCCAAGTTTTTATTACTTCCTTAGTTATCCTCTCTTTAGTAACTGAAATATTGTCTAATAAACTAAGCAACTGATACAACTGCTTTTTTCGTATTTGATTGAGTGTCTTGTTATTATAAGTGCTTATTTGTGTACTTAACCAATTTCCTATATTTACTTCTTTGAACTGTTCTGTTACCTTTGGTAACCTTTTGTATCTTGCTATAAAGTCACCCAATACCTTAAAATCTTTTTCCCATACCAAACTATAACTAGGTGGATTATTATATTTTAACTGTGTGGGTGTCAGACCTAAATCCTCTAATACTCGTTTTCTATGTGGATGTAGTTTTTCAGCTGTAATATATTCTCGTTGCTTTGAAAACCATTCACCCAAAGCCCTTCCTTTAAACCTAACATTTATATCTGGTATCTTCCCGTTACTTACTGCCATATATTCGTCTAACAAACTGACCATCCTTTCCCATCTAACTATTACACTATCAAATACACCTAATCCTTCTAATTTCATTTTGTTTTGCTCAGGTAACATTTTATTGTTATACAATCTTTTATTTTCGACCAACCACCTTCCTATATATAAGTTATCATATTTTGTATTTGCTCTAGGTAGTTTATTCATTACATTAGTGTATTCCTCTAATTTAGAAAAATATGTATTCCATCTGTTTTCTTCTGGATTTTTACTTTTATCACTTGTAATAGTATTTCCATCTAAAATCCTTAATAAAATTATCCTTGCTATAATATCAGGTTTTTCTCTTGCTTCTCTTATCTGTCTATTAAACCAAGTACCTATGTCTACACCTTTATATACCTCTCCTGTATGTGGTCTATTTCCATATAACCTTACATATTCTTCTAATAGGTTTAGATTTTCATAATCTGCTTTCTGTTCTTTGGTCAAAAAAGTATCTAATTCTTTTATCTTCTCAAACCTATCTGGTGCTAGATTATCCTCTTTGACTAATTCGTGTTGGTTTGTAAGCCATCTTCCTATAGATACATTGGCATATTTAGTGTTTTTACTTGGTAGAACACCGTATTGTTTAATATAATCCTGCACTAACTTGTAATTTCTTTCCCATTTAAGTTCTTGCTGATTAAGAAACCCTTCTATGGCTCTTATCTTTTCTGCCCTTGGTTTAGATAAATCGCTATACTTTTGTACTTGCCACCACTTACCTATATCTAACCCTGCATATTCTGTTGAATTTTTAGGTAAAGTTTGATATTCAGTAATATACTTCTTTAATACATTATATTTAATGTTCCAATTATCTACCCCAATTATACCTAGTTTAGCTAATTTTTGCTTCTGTTCCTCAGTTATTGTACATTGTGTATTCCTATTTCTTTGTGTCTCTATCCATTCATAAACATTTAATCCATAATAATACGCATCTTTGCTAGGTAACTCACCCTTATTCTCTGATAAATATTTTTGTACCAATAAACACTTGTCATCCCAACTTAAAAGTTTTTCCTTTTCCTCTTTTTTGGCTTCAACTACCCCTATTTGTTTAGTTCTAGTATTCTGTTTTAGCTCAATTTCTTGTTGCTGTCTATTGTAGCTATTATCATTTCCTTTTGGGTTAATAGTAGTAGTAGTAGTATTAGTAGTATTAGTAGTAGTAGTATTAGTAGTAATATTTTCGTTGTCGTTGTTTTCCTCTACTACACTCTCATTTTCTATAAAAGTATCTATTAATGCAGGTGCTCCTAATTCCAATAAACGATTGTTTATTTTTTTTTAATTTCTCTGACCTAGCATAGTTTAGTCTCCAATGATTATATGCGTACTGTTGTCTATATAACCAATTTGTTATACTTAGTCCTCTGTATACCCATTTACTACCATCCTTTCTTTCGGCTATCGTTAGCGTACTTTTATTTCCTATATTTAAAAACTGTATAATTACTACTTGGTAATAACATTCCCATTTTATTTCATTAAATGTATTACTAGAACCTTCTAATAATTTATTTATGTATACATTAATCCATTTTTTATTCTCCAATACACAATCCACAAACCAAACACCTAATTGAACTCCCTTATAAACTTCTGTATAGTTTGGAAACTTCTTATTTAATTTTATATACTCCTGTAATAAACTGTAATTCTTCTTTTCATTTCCTAATAATTTATCCATTAAAGAATAACCCCTCCTTTCTATATATCTGTCTGTCTATCCATCTATCTATCTAACTAACTAACTACCTACTTATATTGCTTTTTTCTTATGTTCTATTCTTTTCTTTATTCTGTATTATTTTTGCATAGGAGCTTATAAACTTAACTGCTTTTATTTATTTATTTAATCAATCAAGTCTTATTTTCTCTGTTACTAAGTCAATTAAATTCTTTCTTCTTACATTGTCTAACCTTGTAGGCTTATCTATATTATTCGTACTAGTAAGGCTTGTATCTACTTGTGAGCTTGTTTTTTTTGTTGCTCTTACTGTATTATTCTTTTGCATATCTTTGAGTATATACTCTCTCTGCTCATCTACCCAACTTCCTATATCTAAACCTTTATATGTAATTCCCTTTATTGGTAATTGCTTATATAAATACATAAATTCTAGGGTTGTATTGTAATTTTTGTACCAAATATATACTTCCTCTAACTGCTTTGTTAAACCCATTTCGCTTAGACTAGTCAATATATCTGAGTTTGTCTTACTCTCTGTATAAACCTCTTTTAAAAGCTCTATATCCATATCCATATCATTTTTTATAGTAGAATAGTTATTTTTATTTTCTTTGGATTCCTTTTTGGCTTCATTTTCTTCAACTTTCACCTTAGTATCATTAGTGTCTTTGTCCTGTTCATAATCATCTAATAAACTTTCTAACACACTTGAATAGTTATCTTTAGTTACTAGCTCTATTTCTCCTTCTTCCACTTCTTCTTCTGATACTCCTGTTCCAGTTCCTATTCCTATTCCTTTTAAGACTTCTGTAACCCTTTCTTCTAACTGACTTCTGCTGTTACCCTCTGTTTCATATAATTTCTTTTGATTTACTAGCCACAAACCTATATCTTTTCCGTCTTTGGCTATGTACTCGCCTATCTCAGGTACTCTTTTTTCTTTCTCTACATAAACTTTCAAATCGTTTAAATGTCTTTCCCACACTCCTGTTAGGGTATCTATTACGGTTTTGTTAAATATATCTAAGGCTTCTAATTCCTTTTTATTTAACAGCTTAGCGTTCTTCATCATTTTATGTGCACATACCCAGTTACCTACATATCTACACTTGTACATAGAACTTTTATTAGGTATAACCTCATATTTTTGTATATATTCCTCTATTAAACTATATACTTCTTCACAGTCGTGCTTATTTTTGTATGGTAGCACATCATCTAATACACCTAGTTCTACTAAGTTTCTCCTTCTATACTTTAACAACTTTCCTTCTTTGTATTTAGAAATTTGTGTCCTTAACCAAGTACCTATTTGCTCTCCCTTATAGCTTACACTTGTTGTCGGAAATAGCTTGTTTTCAACATAATACTGCTTTACTAACTTGTATTTATACATCCATCGTTCATCTACCCACGATAACATTACTGGCATTTTGAGTTTTGTTAATTCCTTACCTATCTCTATAGGATTACTTAGGACTTTCTCTACATACCAATTACCTAATGGAAGTTCATTATATATTACATAGCCACCTGGAACAGCTTTATTTTCCTTAATATATGCTTTCAATAATTCATTGTATTTTCTATCTGTCATTTTAGTTACTTTCCTTTCTCTTTCTCTTTCTCTTTTTCTCTCTTGAACTACTCTTTTAAACTTCTTTTATACCTCTCATAATCAATCTTATAGTGTTTGTTTTATATCTCTACTCGCTTGACCCTTTTAAACTCACTTTCTATTTCTTTATTCGTATTAACTTCATTTTTATTATCTTTTTCTATGTCTGTTTCTATGTCTGCTTCTATGTCTGCTTTTATGTCCATATCTGTATCTAGCTTTCTTTCTATGTAATCTTCTTGTCCTGTTGATATATGCTTTGCATACTTTTCTATTGTCTTTAAATAATTGCTATTGTCTAAACCAAGAAATTCTTCTGCTTTTTCTCCTGATAGTATAAAAGGTTGTTTATTACTACACTCTTTGTCTTGTGTGTCGTTAGACAAGTTATTTATTATATTGATGTTACTTAAAATATTAGTGTTTTTAGCAAGTTCACTTAACTCTGCTATCCTACTCTCAACTCTTTCTTTTCCCTTTTTAAAGTATTCCTCGTCTTTTTCTATACAAATAAACTTTCTATTTGTATTTAGTGCTGCGATTGCTGTTGTCATACTTCCTGCACAAGGGTCTAACACTAAAGCATTTTCATTCGAATATGTCTTTATTATTTCCTCTAACAATGCTACTGGTTTCTGTGTTGGGTGTAGCTTACTCTTTTGAGTGTCTTTAGAAAACTTCCAAACTGAACGAGGGTATCTCTCTGTACTGGAATATGAGGTTGCTATTGATGCACCATAGTTTTTTGACATCTTACTATTCCTTTTACTACTTGCACTGCTCACCTTTCTCTCGTGTCCTTCTGTCTTCTGAGGATTGTATGTCGCTCTTTTATCGTAAAATACACACATATCTTCGTGGGCTCTTAATGGCATTTTCTTCGCATTTAAGTACCCTGTAACTTGGGTCTTTTCCCAAATTAAATTGTATTTCCACCATTTTGGATTGCTGTACATTACTTCTGCTGTAAACATCCCTTGTGCAAACATTACTACTACACCGTGTTCCTTTAACACCCTCTTGAACTCTACCCATAAACTATCTAATGATATTAGTATATCCCAACTGTTTTTAGTCTGTGCATAAGGTAAATCTGCACATATTAAATCAACGGAATTGTCCTCTACATCTTTCAGTAAATCTAAACAATCCCCTTTATATAAACCTTCACTTAACTTTATTCTATTTGTCATCCTCATTTGTTACTTCTATACCTACCTCTTTCTCTTTTTTAGTTTTCTCTATCAAATATAACCCTGTATATGAACCTAGACCTCCACCTTGTGATGTTATTGCACAAGCTATACCCTCTGAGCTATATACTCGATACCCTTGCTTATAGTTTCTGGACTTTTCCCCTTTTTCTATCCACTTGTTTCCAATACCACCTATAAACTCTAACTCTTTACTTATCTTAGATAACACCACCTTTTTATAACCATATAAATAAACATATACTCAATTAATAAACAAACATTGCATAGAATAATATCATCTATATATTCTCACTTTTGTTTTCACTACTTAAGTGTTAAATGTCCCCCTTTTCATATGTTTATGTTTTACCTATTTCTTTTTCTTTTTTATAACCTTTCGTATAAACTACTTTATTATTAGATTTGTTTTAGGTTAAGATATTTTAATCTTCATTTTCTTCATTTTTTCTTTGTGTCTAAATTTCTTGTTGCATTAAAAAAAGCAGACATTTAGCTGTCTGCTTAATTTCTTATTATCTATGTGTACTTTATACAATACATTCTACACTATACTTATTATTTTATTTCATTGAATGGATAAATTAGATTAAGTTCGATTTAAGCTAGTTTCTCTTTTCTTTCTGTTTCTGCTTCTCTTAATCTAAAATCTTCTGTATAATACTTTATTGGTTTATGTAACTTTTTAGCTTCATCTATTTCACATAACATCCCATTACTATAATTACTTCCGAACACCCAAAGCTCGTCACATCTTTGCAATAGTACAGTATTCATATCTATTGCTATTTCTCGCTCGTTGTCCTCGGATACAAACTGAGGAAATAATAAGTGAGGTGCTAGAGGTACTGCTTTTTGTTCTACCACATATCTACTGTATTTCTGAGCTTTCTTTACATTTCCTGCAATATCCCCTTTGTAAGGCGAACATACATATATTAACTTCATTTCTCTTATCTTTTCTCCTTTAATCTTTTAATTGTCTGCACTATAACCCATTATATTCTTATATATATAATTTACTGTTTCTACAGGTATTTGTGGTATATCCAGCAAATAAACTTTATTTAGTCTTGGATTAAATATACCTAAGTGTGTTATTTTAGTATAAAACTCTGATTCTATGCTGTGTATTCCTAACAAGTAGTACATATACAACTGTAAAGTATGTTTTGGCGTTGGTTCGCCTTTTAATACCTTAAATTCCCAAATGGTGTCTTTTGTTGCATAATCACCCTCACCAGATGTAACTAATGGGGTATAACCTCCATCAAAAGTCATTCCTTGCTTGACTACTGTACCGTATTTTTCCCAAAATAATAACGACCTTTTTACCATTAGTCGTATGTTTTGTATGGTAGTTCTATCTGCTGATACTTCCTCTGGCGAGATACGAAGCCTTCCTGTTCTATATAAATCATCATAAACTACTACTTTACAAGCTGAATCTATTGATTTGTCATCTAGTCCTGTTATATCCTCCAACAAGCCTTTTACTATATCTGTTTCTCCTAATATCCACGAACCTCTTAAAGTCGTTTCAAAGGCTATTTCCTTACTGCATTTACCTAACATATACCTTGTTAAGTAGTCTACAGCTGTACCTACTATGTATGGAGCTACATTTTCTTCGCCATTTATTAGTGAATTTAACGAAACTTCATCGTTGTCCCTATCCCCTAACTTCTCTATTCTGAATAGTTTTGGACTAATTAAACCTCCTCGAGGCTGTCTTATACTTTTTATTCTTTGTGTTACTGTTGCCAATTATACACATATCCTCCATCTTGCTTTATTAATTTTTCTGCACTGTTTTTATGTTCTATCTTTCTTTTTTTCTCGATTTCGGATAGGAACTTTGACATCCCATCTCTTGTCTCTAATAGCCAGATAGTTTCTAACTATTACTCTTACTAAGCGTTTTTCATTTAAACTATATCCGAACTGATTATGTACTTTGGGGTGATTTGACACCTTATTTTTTTTGAAAAGTGGTGTATATTTAATTAGGTGTCAAAGCAACTGATGGGAGTCGAACCCACCACCTCAGCTTGGGAAGCTGATGTTTTTCCGATAAACTACAGTTGCATTATATCTTCTCTAGTTTTAGTAGAATAGTAGCTTAGTATCTAATTTACATTCCTCATTCAATTCCACAGGGGCATTTTGTGTTATTGTTTGATTATTTTTTTTGTTATCTGTTCATAGGTACTAAGCCACCACCACCACTAATACTAACAAGGAGAAGTTATTCTCACCTAATCTATTTTTTTAGACTTTTGGTGAGCCTTATGTGCTTTCCCTATAACTTAGCTTAGCTTAATTTATCTTACAATAAACTTAGTATAATAGTTATTAAGCCGAAAGCTGTTATAGGGTTTTGCCTAATTATACATACATATATATATTTAAATATATAGGAGGAAGGTTTTATTAAAACCTTTTAATTTTAAAAATATTATGTATATGTATATATTTACACTACCTTATGCTGTGAACATAGGATAGTGTTAGTGTGGCTGGTGGGATTCGAACCCACACACCTCTTGGTAACGGATTTTAAGTCCGTCTCGTCTACCATTTCCGACACAGCCACTTATTCAGTTTTTTAGCTAAAGGTTTTATGAAAACCCTTTAATTGCAAATACTACTATCATTTATTTATACACTACATTATATTTTTTATTATAAAATAGTGTTAATGTGGCTGATGGGATTTGAACCCACACACCTTTGGCAACGGATTCTAAGTCCGTCTCGTCTACCGTTCCGACACAGCCACTTATTCAGTCTTTAAGAGATTTACATTTCTCTACACCACTATTTCAATTCTGACGACTTCGATTCAGGGTTTACCCCTGTGATATTTCACATTCCTCTAAACCAGTGTGTATATTTCCTTCGGGGTGCCTAGGTTTACACCTGTGTTATTCCACATTCTTCTAAACCCTCAAAGGTTCTTTAGAATACATCCTTAACTTATATTTACAAGTGCTTTATGACTTTCATACTCATAGGACAAAACCCTTGCCCTCTACTCGCTTCGCTCTCGTACCTTAGATTAATTCCAACAGTAACAAGTTCCACAAGATACTTTTTCTTTTCTTTTAACTTTTTATACACCCCTTAAGTATCGTATGCCCCCCTCTAACTACTAATTTTTAACTATATAAACTACTAAATTAATTATTTATTTAAGAGGAGCCTTATTTATTTGTTTATTTACTCAACTTGTAGGTTTTTCCGACAGGTTCAAATACATACCTAAGTTTTACATCTGAGTTATGTTTGCTTCATCTAAACCTGTGTCTGTGTCCTAAACTTTCCCTAAAGAGGTTTACACCTGTGTTATTCCACATTCCTCTAAACCCTAGAGTGATAGGTTTAATGGCTTATGACAGGTTTACACCTGTGTTATTTCTCATTATTCTAAGCCTTGTAGTTTTTTCTTTACTTTTTTCAGTAGGGTTTACACCTATGTCATTTTGCATACCCCTAAAACCTCAAAGTTCTTTAGAATACATTCTTAACTTATATTCACAAGTGCTTTATGACTTTGTTTATTTTCAAAGGACAAAACCCTTGCCCTCTACTCGCTTTACTTCCTTGTCTTAGATTAATTCCAATAGTAAGAAGTTCCACAAGATACTTTTTCTTTTCTTTTAAATTTAAAGACACCCCTTAAGTATCCTATGCCCCCCTCTAATATCCTTTTTTTTCTGCACTACTTTTGCTTTTTGAGTTAAGTTTTTCTTTTTTTTTCTGCCAGTTAGCTACTTTCTTACTTGCTTGCTTTCTTCCTTGCTTTTTTACTTATTTACATACATATCTATCTATCAACCCACCCACCTTTCTTCATACTCTAATTCTCCTGTGCTAAATAAACTTTCTACATAATTCTCTACTTCATCTAATTTCCAATTATCATAGAATGTTATATTGAATGGAGCATTTGTCCCTTTTTTATATAACTGGCACTCATATTCATACAAAGATTTTTCACCTTTTCCAGCACCCCACCAATCCTCATACAATTTTATTGTTATATAGTATTTCTTACCTATTCCATCCGAAAATAGCTTTTGATATATACACACTACATTTGTTCCATATATATCAGGACTATTAAATCTTTTATATCCTTTTGACTTAAAAAACCTTCTGCTGTATTTCTATTGTTTTCCATTACTTAATATTTTTTTCACATCCTCTTTTGAAACTCATTGGACTAAATCCCTGTGATTCTTGGGTACTTTCTACTGTTGTTATTACTATTACTATTACTATTACTATTACTACCACCACATATATGGTAGAATTACACCCCAAATTTCGCAGATATTCTTACATTCTTCAGAGTCTATATCTTTTCCCTTTAGCATATCTTTTAATACCTTTTCTGTCATATCTATGAGAATGTTAATCGCTCTCAATAAACTGCATCTAATTACTTCTTTCTCTTTATTATCTTTATTTGCACTTGGTACTCTTATCTCTATACCGTTTTCCCAACCTAAGTCTACTACCTTTCCTGCTAAGTCCTTGTACATCTTTAAATGACTATATAACCATTGGAAAAATAACATATCTAAATTGTAAGTCTCTATATCACAAAAGCCGTATTCCTTTATTTGTTTTCTACGCTTTTTTGTTAATTGTACTGATGTTACCCTACAACTACTAGTATCAAAACCTAATTTCTCTAAGTATTTGTTATGCTTTAGTTCTACTTTAATTTTCTTGTTTTTTTTCATATATAGTAAACCACCACCCACCTTACCATTTTTTTTATTTTATAATATAGTTTATTAACTTATCTCTACATAGTCTTCTTCTATAGGGTCTTTATATCTACTCGGTACTTCATATCCCCATTCTTTAGCTAATAAATATTCAGCTTCTTCTGCTCTATTTTTCAGCTTATCTACTACCTTCTGTAGTCGCTTTGCTTTGTTTGTTAGATTTCGCATATAAACTATATCTGTAGAGTTATAACTATTCATTAGTTTCCAGTATAGAGACCTAACCATACTCTCCTGTAGCATTTGTTTCTGTTCTTGCTTTATTTCTATGTAATTACTTTCACTTACCTCTTTTAATTCTTTCCCTACTAATATTCCTACTGCGTTAGGTATTTGTTCCATTAGGTATTCTTTTCCTAATTCTGTGTATAAATCATCACTTATTACTAGATAATTGTAGTTCCCATACCACGATTTCTTTGCTTTGGATTTCAAGTCTGATAAACTTATCTTTATTTCATAGCACCTCATTACACCATAACTATCCATTGTCATAAAATCTACAATTTCATTTCCTAACCCCATATGCTTAAACCCTATAGTGATTTCTTCACATCCATACCTGTATCTCTCTTTGGTGTCATCTTTTAAGGCTTGCTCTAGTTCTATAGTTTCCTTTCTTTTTGCCATTCTGCTTACTTGTTTGTTTAATTCTTTTTTTTATTTTCCTTATATATATATTTTTTTTTACTTACTCATTTAAACTAATTCATTTCCACAATCTAACTTGCTAAAAGGATATTCCTTGTCCCTAAATTCTTTAGCTCTTTTAATAGCCTCTGTTAAATTGAGTGTATTACAGTTGTATACAACTACTTCCCTCAAATTAGAGTATTCTCTCCTATAAACAATGTAACCACCATATACAACATCTAACTTTAAATATAATCTATTTGTATTTGTTGTGTTTGTCATTCTTTTTTCCCTTTCTTTTCTTTCATTACTTCTGTGTTACTGCAAACTTGTGAACTACCATCATATGAACTAAAGTTCATCCATTCATTCATTCATTGGTTTCCCAAAATAAACAATTTACTATCAGAAGTCTTCTACAAAACCATCTTCTTCTTCTTCTTCTTTGTTACCTTTTCTACACTTCTAATACAGCCTTTTCTACAGTTTTCTTTATTATTACAAGCACAGCTATCATTACAATCACATTCTGACTTTTCGCTATCTGATAAACTATTATCTACTCCTGTATCATAACAATAATCACTATCAGCTTCTTCTTCGCCTTCATCTACTGTGTCTACATCTGTGTCTGCATCTGTATTTGCCCCTGTGCCTGTATGTAACTCATCTGCTACTTCTTTAAAGAATTTAACTGTCTTATAACCTACATATCCTGCTGTTACTGCTGTTACTAAACTTAAACCTACTTTAATTGCTTTCTTCATTATTATTACTATTTCTACTCCTATCTTCTTCTTATTTTTTTACTTTTCTTCGTTTGTTTTCTTTGTTTGTTTTCTATCTTTCTATTCATCCTATTACTTACAATACAAGTTTCTTACTTAACCATAAGCCTAAAACTATTAAACTTATCCAAGGAATACTTAGGACACTTATTATCATTCCAATGTCCATCAATATCCAACAGCCTATAAACCCATATCCACTCAACTGTAGTGCTAGAATTACTAATAAACTTCTTACTACTGCATTTGAATACATTTCTTGATTAGTCCACTTCCTTGAATTTAATTCCGTGGTAATGGAAGTATTCTTCAATTCCTGTATGTAGTCTTGCATATGGATTTATTGATACTGCCTTTTTACCTTCTTGTACAGTTTTAATTAGGTGTGGTACTGTGATTTCGTGTAATGTCGTAAAGCTATATAAACCTTTACCTGTCACTTTATTACCTAAGTGTCCCATTACTCCACTAAGACAGCTATATACTAGCTTCCATTTTTTGTTGTAATAGAGCTTACTTATTTCTAATATCTCATTTCCATTTCCATTTTCACTTTCATTTTCATTAACTAATATTGCTACTGGATATTCTACACTAGAGCTAATAAATGCCCTGAAGTCATATCCATCTTCTTTTAATTCCCTTTTTAGTCTCCTCATTTGAGAGTATAAAATGTTGTAATCATTAATCATTTATTAATCTGCCTTTCTAAATATAAAAAATAAAACAAGAACAATTCAATTTTTTTCTGTTGCTCTAACCCTTAAGTCTTAAATGTCCCCCACTACCTCATTTAGTTTTTCTTTCTTTATTCTAATATTTATTGTTTTTAGTTTTCTTTACTAAACACATACCTACCTATTTGTCTAACTAACTATCTTATCTTCTTATCTCATAACACCATCATACTTTTCATTCCGTAAGTATCTCTATTGTCTTTCTTCTTACATATAAACTCCTGATAATGTAATCAATAATATTTATTAAAGGTATTAATGTTGCACTTAACCCCAATACATATACACAGAGTATATCTAACGGCACTCTAACCAATAAACCACCTATTAGAGAGGAATACCTCAACGGTTTTGTAACTCCTTTGGCTTTTAGTGTGTTATAATATACTCTAAAGAATGTCCCTGGTATGTTCTGTAAGAAAAAAGCTACTATTATAATCCAGATTTCATTCCAATTAAATGCTCGTCCAAATAAATACCATATTCCATATATTGTCACTATAAACAACAAAGATTGAAATGTACTAGCTATAACTGCATACCACTTTAATTGTCTATTTAAACTTTTCTCTTTACTGTTATATATTGAATTTATTTGTTCTTTTGCTCCTGATAACCATTCACATACATATACACACCAACCCTCGCATACTCCTGTATGTACTTTTTCATAGATTAAAACTATTGTTTCAGCAACTACAAACATAGCATACATCTGTGTATTCAATATACTTGAAGCTATTTTTGTTTGTGCTAAGTAGGTTGTTTGCTGTATTATTTGGTCTGTTACCGTGTCTGCTACTCTGCGTTTCAATTCGATTGCTATTTCTTTCCTAAATTTACCTAACCTTAAACCTGCATACTTTACTAAACTAACATAATTTAATATTATGTATATCCATACAGCTATTGTTGTGACTATTAAGACACCTTTTCCTCCACAATGTAGTTTAAGTGCTACTACATTTCCGATTATCAATAACACACAATATGTTAAATACAAGATTAACAGGTGTTTGTTTCTTCTTGTTGCATTTAAAAAATTATTCAACACATCGCATATACTATCTGCAGGTAACTTAAAACATCTTATTAATAATAAACTTCCTAGTAGATTTTGTACTTCTATGTCCTGTGTAAATACTTTCGCTATAGTATTATGGAAAATTAAAAGAAATAGTGCCACTAATAAACTTATTGCTAGATTGCATACAATAGATGTCGTTACTATATCACCTACTTCATTTCTTTCTTTTGTGTCTTTATCCTTTATGTTTGCTATTAATACACCTGCATTTGAACCTACTAAAATCTGTACTAAACTCCATACGGTTGTCAAACTTGTATAAATCCCAAAAGCAGCTATTATGGTAATTCCCATTGTGTTTATAACTGTTTTGTTTATCATTTCACCTAATACTAGACTTAACCCTGTGATACAATATGGTAAGCTCATTAGTAGTATTTTTATTCCGTCTTTTATGTATCTGTTCA